>FMJZ01009967.1_pt1 | contig 142817 bp, 137 predicted proteins | sample 1987881 | NCBI WGS metagenome assembly FMJZ01 (sample SAMEA4378227, study PRJEB15110) | soil metagenome | biome: soil; feature: Field; material: Soil | place: India | collected 2015-03-11 | depth 0 m
GTTGGTAGTTCCGGTGATGGTGGCAGTGGCAGTGGCGGACCGACCTTTATACCAGCACAAGGTATATTGGACGATAGTTTTAATAGTACTGGTTATTACGAAGAAGCATCTCCAATAACAAATTATGATGATGGTTATACACTTGCGCTTCAATCCGATGGGAAAATTTTACTTGGAGGTGGCAATAGCAACTTTCTTATTGCAAGGTTTAATCCAAATGGAACATTAGATACTAGCTTTAATGGTACTGGTTATAGACAAGAAGATATTTCTCCGACTGGTGGAGATTGGGGAAAATCAATCAAAATTCTATCCGATGGAAATATTTTATTAGGTGGTTATTGTTTTGTTTCTGGATTTGGTGATGATTTTTGCATGGCAAAGTTTTTATCCTCTGATGGAAGTTTGGATATAACATGGGGTAATAGTGGTAAAAAGATTCAACATTTAGGAACACCTACTGATGTAGCCCAATCTCTTATTTTAGATAGTAATGGAAGGATACTTATGGGTGGTACATGTTATAATGGTAATTATGATTTTTGTTTAGCAAGGTTTGATTCTAATGGTAACCTTGATACTACATTTAATTCTACTAATACTCCTGGCAAAGTAATTCAACCTATGGGACCAGGCTATGATGAGGGAAGAGTATTGGGAATTCAAAGCACAGGAAAAATCTTATTAGCTGGATATATAATAGATTCTGATGGTAAAAACAAATTCGCTGTTGCTCGATTCGATACTTCTGGCAATCTTGATACAACTTTTGCAAGTTCAGGAAAATTTATCTATGCTTTAACATCTTCCTCAACACAACCAATTTATTTAACCTCTATGGTTGTGCAAAACGATGATAAAATTTTATTAGGTGGATATTGTGATATGGATTCAACTTCTGGTGCTAATGACCAATTTTGTATGATTCGATTAGATGCAAATGGAAATTTCGACAATAGTTTTGATGGTGATGGAATACGAATTTTTGATGTTCCAGGTTCTACTAGCGATAGAATAACATCTTTAGCAATACAACCCGATGGTAAAATCATTGCAGGTGGTATTGTACAACTTCTCTTTCGGAAAAATTTTGTTTAGCAAGGTTTAATTCCGATGGAAGTCTCGATACAACATTTAATAGTTCAGATACACCAGGCTATAGAATTCAGAATTTATCTATAAACCGAGAACTTGCAAAAGCCATGATATTACAACCAGATGGTAAAATTATTTTGGGTGGAACCTGTATCGATGGAAGTGGACATACACATTTCTGCCTTGCGCGATTCAAATAATCGATAATTTTTAATCACGAGTGTAGGGAAAATTCTAAATCCTTGCACTCGCTCCTTAAAAATTCCGACTTCAATTTTAATTCAATTTATAAAAAAATTAAAGTAATAAAAAAAGAATTGCATAAACAAAAATAAAAGGATTCAAGGAATGCATGTCCATAGAAAAAAAGTTTATTGTTGGTGTAATCGGTCCTAATCAAGCTCTCTGTTCAAAAGAAATCTATGATTTTGGTCTAATTCTTGGAAGACGATTAGTAGACGATGGCTATATGATTGTTTGTGGAGGAATGTTTGGCTTAATGGAAGCAATCTGCAGAGGTGCAAGAAATTCTCCGGTATATACTTATGGTTGTACGATTGGAATCATTCCTTCGATAGAAAAAAAATATGCAAATCCTTATTGCGATATTGTAATACCAACAGGTATGGGGCTTGCCAGAAATGTTTTAGTAGTGAATACCGCAGATGTTTTAGTTGCAGTTTCTGGTGGTGCAGGCACACTTTCGGAAATTGCTTATGCTTGGCAGACAGGAAAAGAAGTTTTGTGTTATACGGGGTTTGATGGCTGGGCAAAGGAATTAGCGAATCAAGCTCTCGATAACAATCAACCGAGAAAATTGATTGCAGTAAATTCTTTGGAAGAGATTTTGTCTTATTTAAGAAAAATACTATACAAAGTCAATTTGTAAGATTTTATTGATATAAGAGGGATTCTCTATGTATATATTACAATACTACCAATTTGGCAACATAAAAGAAAATCAACTAGAAGATGTTCGAGAATGGTTTTATCAGAAATGTTTAGAATATCAATTAAAAGGTTTAATATTGATTGCAAAAGAGGGGATCAATTTATCTGTTAGTGGTTCGAAATTTCTACTCGATGAATTTCTAAAAGAATGTTATCGTGCTCCCTTCCCACTACAACCAGAAACAAAAACACGATTTATGCCAAGTGATATTCCTCCCTACAAAAAGCTCATCGTAAAAATCAAAGAACAAATCATTCCTTTTCCTGTGGAGATTGATCATAAATTAAACGAAGGTCATTTTTTAAAGCCAGAAGAATTCCATCAATTGATGCAAGAAGGTAAAGCAGTTCCTGTCGATACAAGAAATTATTATGAGTGGGAAGTAGGAACCTTTAAAAATGCATTGGCATTTCCCATTAGAAAATTTCGCGAACTTCCTTCTAAAATGGATTGGTTTAAAGAACAATACGAAAGAAACAAGGACAAGGTAATTGTTACATTTTGTACAGGAGGAATTCGTTGCGAAAAGGTAGTGCCATTTCTTGTTTCTTTAGGTTTTAAGAATGTTTATCAAATCGAAGGGGGCATTTTGGATTATTTTGCCAAATATCCCGATGGCTTTTGGGAAGGAGAATGCTTTGTCTTCGATGAACGTTATTCGATTTTACCAAACTTTCAGAGAGGAAAAGTTCAACCCTGTGAACTATGTGGTCAACCTGTAATCAATCATCGTTGTGTACGATGTGGTAATGTGCAAATTGCATAAGGTAAAACTATGGTACAATTAACAGAAAAAAAACTTCCAACACAAGAGATCTTACAGAAAGCGCTGGATGGAAAACGAATTACTCCCGAAGAAGCCTATACCCTTTACATGGAAGGGGATTTTCTCGAAATGCAATATGTGGCTCGCGAAATTCGAAATCGTTTTAATAAACCGGGTATTGCAAGTTATACAGCCTTTCGCGTGGTAAATTACACAAACTATTGTAATGTTGAATGTAGTTTTTGTTCTTTTATGGACGAAATCAACTCCAACCAAGGTTATGTGTTAACCAAAGATCAGGTGCTAAAAAAAATGGAAGAAGCGATTTCTATTGGTGCAGAACAGATGTTTTTTCAGGGTGGGGTGTATCCCGAAATCCCCTTTGACTATTATTTAGACATATTGAGTAGCGTAAAAAATACTTTTGGAAAACACATCCACATTAGGGGCTTTTCTCCAGTAGAATTGATGAACATGGAAAAGATTACAGGATTGCCATTAGAAGAAGTATTAACACAGCTAAAACAAGCAGGGTTGGATTCTGTCCCTGGTGCAGGGGCAGAAATCCTTACAGAACGGATGAGGTATATTCTTTCTCCCAAAAAAGCAACTCCACAAGAATGGGTAAGGGTGATGGAAACCTGCCATAAGATGGGCTTAAAAGGTAGCGCCAATATTGTCTGGGGTTCCGAAGAAACGCGATGGGAAGTAATCGAGCATTTAAATTTGATTCGCCAACTTCAAGATAGAACTCATGGATTTTTATCGTTTATACCGTGGACATTCCAAAAACAAACCAAAAAATTCTATGTTCGAAATGTTCCTGCACAAGAATATTTAAAGGTTCTGGCTCTATGTAGGATCTTTTTTGATAACATTCCTCATATAGAAACAAGTTTGATGGTGTTAGGGCAGGGGGTTGGTCAAATTGCCTTACAATCGGGTGCAGATGATATTTCTTCTATTGTTATCGAAGAAAATGTCCTAAAAAGTTATGGCATAAAAACCGAAGAACGAGTAAAACAATTTTTGATCGAGAGTGGGTTTTTTCCTGTAAAAAGGGATTTTGATTATAATTATTTATATTAATTTATAAAATTTTCTAATGGATTTTAAAAGTATTGATGATTTGGCAAAAGCGATTAAAAAATATCCAATTGATGAGCCTCTTATTGTAGTCGTAGATGGTAAAGATACTGCATTATTCAATTTTATCTCTCAATTTATAGAAACGCAAGTCTACAAAAGTGTTCCCGTAGAAATTTCCATCTTTACCGGAGAACAAGAAGATTATAGTCATTTTATAAATGATATTTATAATTTTTCTTTATTTGTTTCGTATCGTCTTTTCGTAGTAAGACAAAGTCATATTATAATAAAAAACATAAAAAATTTTGTAATAAAAGATATCCCACCCAAAACATGGATCATCTTTGAATACGAAGGAAGTTTTCCTCTAAAAGCATTAAAGATTCCCGAAAGCCAAATCTTTCATTTCGAGACAAAGATCTTATACGAAAATCAAATCGATAAATTTATCTACGAATTTGCAAAAAAGTATCGTTTGGTTTTTTCCGAAGAAGCCATAACAGAGATGAAGGTTCTATTTCCACCCAAAGAATCTCTTCTTCGAACCGCGATTATGAACATTGCTCGTTCTTTATCGCAAGAACAACAAAGCCAAGAATATTATGTTACCTACGAAGATATTCGTAGGGTTTTTTATCCCACTGCTGGCTGGGATATCTTTAAGATGATCGATGCTATCTTAAATAGAGACCTTCAAACCTTTTTAATCGAGATAGAAAAATACAATCCCCCCGAAGATAACTATTATAACTTATTAAAAAACCTTTTGTTAAAAATAGAAGAAATACGAAAGTATCAAATAGCAAAAAGACTAAATTTTTCTCAGAAAGAATTGTTAAAATACATTCAAGCCGATAAAAAACCAGTATTTATTCAGAACAAAATTTTACAGCAACTAGAAAGAATTGTTCCCTACTATTCCTTGGAAAAATTAAAAAAAATTTATCAATTTCTTGTAGAGATTTCTTTTGGATTTCGACAAAACATCGAAGAAGGTTATAAAAAAACTGTTTTTGTAAAAAAAGTGATAGAGGTATTTTTTTAAAAATCATCATGGATTATGGATATTTCGAAGAACTAAAAAAACATTTAGAAATCAAAAAACCTTATTTAAAAGATTTTATCGAAAAATGGGAAAGCCTTTATCCAGTCGTAGAAATATTAAAAGCAAAGAAGCAAGGATACTTTTTGGTTTTTCGAAATAAACGATTGAGTTCTACCATCGATCCCATTACCGAAGCAGAAAGAGTCTTTTATGGTTATTCTTCTTCCAATAAGGTTTTATTTTTGTTTGGTATAGGAAATCTTTATCTTTTAAGACAGTTATTAAAAATCAGAAATCAAAATCAGATTACGATTATCATCGAAAATAGCGAAGAAGTTTTAGCTTATTATTGGAAAAATCATCCAGATTTTCATGAATTTTTGTTAACGCCGAACTGTCATATTTTTACGAACGAAAATCTATTTTTTTTGTGGAATTATCTGAACAGCTTAAAAATAGAAAAGCTTCAAGGTCATAAAATTTTTAAACATCTTCCTTCGATTCAACTTGATAAAGAATTTTATCAAACTATCGAAGAAAAAATTTACATCGTTTTTAAGAGCAACTTTTCTAGTCTACTAACCAAGTTTGAGTTCGAAACATTATGGTTTAGGAACATTGTAAGCAATGCTTCTTTTTTGGATGCTACGGATTTTAGAAATCGCCTAAATTTTTACAAAAACGAATTAGAATCCATTCCTTTTGTGATAGTAGGTGCTGGTCCTTCTTTAAGATATAGCTACAAAGAATTAAAGCTATTAAAACGAAAAGCATTTATCTTTACGACCGACACAGCATTAAAACCTCTTTTAAAAATGGGCATTGTCCCCGATGGTATACATATATTAGATGCACAAATGCATTGTTATTTTCATTTAAGAGGAGTTCCTCTAAACGAAATGATTGTGTTTGCCGATTTAGTGATCCATCCTTTTTTATTAAAATCTTTAAAGCCGATGGGCTGGGTTTTTTCTTCTACCACGCGATATAATGTGAATTATGATGGCAAAATTCAAACCGATAAAACCAAGGGCATAAACTTAATCGAAAAATATTATGGAGAAATTGCAGGAATACAATCCGGTGGTTCGGTTTCTACTTCTGCTTTCGAAATTGCTCGATATTTAGGAACAAAAACCATTTTTTTAGTGGGAATGGACTTAGCTTGGACGGATCGACTTCTTTACTGTGTAGATACACATCATTACGAAAAATGGTATGCTATGATCCATCGGATAAACTCCTTAGAAAATATTCAAGAATCCATCTTTCGAAAGCGAATCAAATCTTCTGTTAAAGGCATTAAAAAGAAATTTCAACATGGGGATCATGTACTGAATTTATACAGAGCTTGGTTCGAAGAATCTTTTTTGGAATTAAAAGAGTTTGATCCGAATTTTTCTGTCTATAATTTAACCTATGATGGTGCTACCATAGAAAATATTCCTACTTTGGGATATTCGGATTTACTAAACCTTCCAGACATCGACAAATCTATCATAGAAGAATTTAAAAATAAAGTAAAAAAAGATCATTTATTGTATAAACCTCATATCGAAATCTTAGAAATGATAAAAAAAATATATAAATTATTATATAAATATAAAAATATAAATGATTTATCAAAAAAAAGCGAATTATACGATAAATTCTTGGATCTATGTTTGATCTATCCGGATTTAGATGTCTTTATCCATAAAGTAGATACTTACATTGAGCGAAACAAAAATAAACTAACACAAGAAAGAATCATCGAATTACGGTATAAAAATTTAATAAAAGAATTTAATAAATTAATCAAACATTATATTTCTTTTAATACTTCTCTTATCCATTCGGATGTATTCTGAGGTAATTTTTTTCTATTTTTTTTGATTTTATCGATAACTTCTAATACTTTCTTTTCGTTATATCCTAAATACTTCATTCCTTGGAGGACTTCTTCTAAATCGCTAGAAATTTCTGGATAAATTTCTGAATCGTGTTCGAGTAACCTTAAAAACAGCTTTTTTTTTCGGTTTACTTCGAAGATAATTTCTTCTGCGGTAGTTTTTCCGATTCGCGGTATTTTTGTTAAGGTTTTGATGTCGTGATTTTCGCAAATTTGAATCAATTGCATTGTGTTAAGATGCGAAAGTATACTTAATCCTAACGAGGGTCCAATCCCTTTTAGTGTGATAATTGTACGAAAGAGTTCTCTTTGCGAAAATTCCAAAAATCCAAAGAGTTTTTGTTCTTCACCTTGGAAGTGATGGTAAATAAAAATTTCGTAGGAAGAATTTTTTTCGGGGTTTTTCTGAAAATATTCGATAACATTGAGAGGCGTAAATATCTCGTATTCGATATTTCCTGTATCGATAAAAATGGATTGAACTCCTATTCGCGAGATTTTTCCTTTAAGTTTAGAAATCATAAGAGAGAGAATTTTTACAAGTTAATGCAATAGCAATGGCATCGTAAACATCATCTGTATAATCTTTTTGGTGTTCGATTTTATAGATTAACCTTAGTGCATTTTTGATATCGGTTTTGTTTGCTTTTCCCGAACCTGTAATTGCTTTTTTTATGGTGTTGGGTGCTATCTCTTGGACACGAAGTTGAAATTTTCCTGCTAACGATAGAATCACCCCTCTTGCTTGTAGAACTTGTTCTAATCTCGATTCGATTTTTTTTGTGATAACAATTTTTTCTATTGATAAGAGATGAATGTTTTTTTCTTCGATGATTTTTTCGATTTGTTTTTGTAGATCATAAAGTCGAATCCCTATAGGATCCTTCGATGAGGTAATTACAATGCCAGCTTGTATGGCTTGATTCTGCGATGGAATTATGCACCAACCAGTTCGTTCTAATCCTGGGTCAATCCCTAATATGTTTGGTTTTAGGTTCATTGTAGAGCATCTTCTAATTCTTTGGTAAATTGCATGTTGTGATAAACTGCTTGTACTTCGTCATGATTTTCTAATGCTTCGATAAGTTTAAGGTTTTTTTGAGCCTTTTCTACATCGACGACGACTTCTGTTCCTTCTAATGGAATAAATTTTATCGATGATTCTTCTATGGGGATATGATTTGATTGAATCGCTTCGTTTACCTGAGAAAAATCTTTTGGATCTGTAATAACAACATAATATTCGTCTTCGATTTTTATATCTTCGGCCCCATTTTCTAACGCGATTTCGAAGAGTTTTTCTTCGGCTATAGCATTTTTTGGAATTAGGATTTGACCTTTTCGCTCGAAAAATTTTACCACAGAGTTCGGAGTAGACATAGTGGCACCAGCCTTACTCAAAATACTTTTGATTTCTGGAGTAGTGCGCGATTTTTTATCTGTTAATACTTCGATAAGAATACCAACACCACCAGGTCCAAAGGATTCGTATAGCACCTCTTCGTAATTTTGTCCTTCTAACTCGCCTGCCCCTTTTTTGATGGCTTTTTCGATGTTATCCGTTGGCATGTTGGATGCTCGTGCTTTAGAAATTGCAATACGAAGTCGCGGGTTTGCATTGGGATCAGGTCCACTCAACTTTGCCGCAACCATGATTTCTTTGGATAGTTTCGCAAATAATTTGCCTTTTCTTTTATCTGCACTTTCTTTTTTGTGTTTTATGTTTGCCCATTTGGAATGTCCAGCCATATAGACAAAAAAACTTGTATTTAAATACAATCAAGTATTATAATATCTTTCTTTTTTGATTTGTGAATAGAATCAAATGCTTGCATGTTTGATTGTAAAATGATTTTTTATTAAAATTAATAAAGATTTATAAAAATTATTTAATAATGAAAAATTTTAATAGCTCAAAAATAAATTATTGCAACTTTCTTAATAGTTTAAATATTTAATCATATTATTTTGAATATTTATTTAAAAAAATTTTTTTATAAATTTTAAAACAAAATCATCGTTTATGATTGACAGAATTTCGCATTAAATTATAAATGAATCTAGTTAAAAAAAAAATGGAGGAGTTTAACAATATGAAGCTTATAAAAAAACTGCTAATTTTGGTTTTGGGATTTAGTGTTGGGGGAGTTTTTGCTCAATCTGCCTACTTAGGTTATGGATTAGGATTGCAAGTTGATTTGGCTGGATTAGGTGCAACCATTACAAAAGATGGTTTAGATAACAAATATGGTACACAAAAAATTATTATACCCGAAAATACTATTGATGTATTACAACGTTCTGGGTTGGTTTCGAGAGAGACAAAAGGTGCAATGACTGGTTTAGCTCTTAGTGTATTCTACGAAAGAGATATGGCCGACTTTTTTTATCGCATTGAAGGTTCTTACACAAGAAAAATCATGGGTGGATATACAAAAGCACAATTAGCTGGCTATACATTTATTGAACAAAGCTGGGATTTTTATAGTTTAGTAGTACCTTTATATTTAGGTATTAAAGCAAATGTATCCGAAAGTGCTTCTGTTTATGGTGCATTTGGTATCAACTATTTTAGAGGTGGTTGGAGTTTACATGGTACTAATGATGGTGCAACTTTATGTACAATTTCTTCAAATTTATGTAATTTAGGTGCTAATGGTTTAGGCTTAATAAATCCTATTACGGGAGAAACGTCAAATGGATTAAAAAGTACCCAAGTATTGCAAAATAGAGATGTATTATATTCAGGTGCAATATTTGGAGAACAAATCGTCTTCGATGTAAGTGGAGTAGGGTTCAACTTTTTAATTGGTCTTGATAAAAAGCTCCAATCTGGCAGCAAATTCTATTTTGAATTAGAATATCTTTTAGATGCAAAAATGGACAATGCACCAGTTAGAAGTCCTGGAACAGTCAATCAGCTTGCATCAACAGGAAATATTTCTTATCCTATTGTAGTGGGTGGTCTTCGTTATAGATTAGGTTTTAAAAAACCCTTATAATTTTTTATCCTGAGCCTGCTATTAGCAGGCTTTTTTATTTTTAATTATTCTTATCATATCTTTCTAAAAAAATTTCTTTACCTGTTTTCCTTTTTTTAGTATAATATTCTTAATGAAGGCAATTCCTACAAAGTATTGGCATTTTGTAGAGAGTGGAAAAATCCAATGCGATGTTTGTCCAAGAGAGTGTAAATTAAGCGAAGGTCAACGAGGACTTTGTTTCGTAAGAGGAAGAGAAAACAATCAGATAGTACTATATACTTATGGACGCTCGAGTGGATATTGTATCGATCCGATTGAAAAAAAACCCTTAAACCATTTTTTACCCGGAACACCCATTCTTTCTTTTGGAACTGCGGGCTGTAATTTAATTTGTCAATTTTGTCAGAATTGGGATATAAGCAAATCTCGCGAAATGGATACATTAGCAGATGAGGCAAGTCCCGAACTTATAGCAAAAGTAGCAAAACGATTGGGTTGTAAGAGTGTAGCCTTTACTTATAATGATCCAGTTATTTTTATGGAATATGCAATCGATGTTGCAAAAGAATGCCATAAGTATGGAATCAAGACGGTTGCTGTTACTGCTGGATATATTAAAGAAAAAGCACGCGAAGAATTTTATCAATACATGGATGCTGCAAATGTGGATTTAAAAGCTTTTACAGAAGATTTTTATCGAAGGATTTGTGGAGGACATTTAAAGCCAGTGCTCGAAACCTTAGAATATTTAAAGAAATCTACGAGTGTGTGGTTCGAAATAACTACGTTGCTCATACCCGGAGAAAATGATTCTTCGCAAGAAATTCAAAACGAATGTGAATGGATATTAGAACATTTAGGACCTGATGTCCCCATACACTTTACTGCATTCCATCCGGATTTTAAAATGTTGAATAAACCACGAACGTCTCATTCCACCCTATTAAGAGCACGAAAAATTGCATTAGAAGTAGGCTTGCACTATGTTTACATAGGAAATGTTCACGACGAAGATGGCGAAAGCACTTATTGTCCCAATTGCAAGAAAAAAGTCATTGGTAGAGATTGGTATGTATTAACAGAATATCATCTAACGGATGACGGACATTGCCGTTTTTGCAACTACAAGATTGCTGGCGTCTTCGATGGACCACCCGGAAACTGGGGACCCAAAAGATTACCCATAAGGTTAAAAAATTTTGCAAATTTGTAATATTTTTGCATTTGTAGGCTTGTAAGAAATTCGTAAAATTTCGCATGTTTCTTAAAATTTTTTTGGTATAAATTCATAAAAAATCATATTAAAATAAATATGAAGACACAACATTTTTTTACGTACGAAGAATGCAAAACTTCGATCAATCTTACGCAATTTCACTATCAGTATTTGATGGATCTAACAGAAAGTCGCTTTAATGGCAATTTATCTTTAACCATCGATTATTTGTTAAGGCGATATTTAGTCTATCTTTATAAAATTAGCCTTACACCTACGAAAAGAACCCTAACAGCAAGCTATCAACCACGAACAAAAAATTATATTGTAAGAAAAATCCAAATCCAGCCTACTTATTGGGGAAAATTACACGAACTCAGGTTTTTACTAGGTTTTTCGATGAGCTTTATTCTTCGCATCATGCTCGACTGGGAGATGCAACAAGAACAAATACCTGTGGAACCCATATTTATTATGCCACAATTAACACCCATTGATGAGGAGATTCACGCTCGTATTCAGTTTGGGAATAACTATTCATCTTATAATAGGGTGAGTCATACAAATTTAGAAGTTTATAGTGAGTTTTCGTGTCCTGCTGCGTGACATTGGTGTGAGTTTTTATTATTGATATATAAATTTTATAATTTTATTTATAATAAAATCTAATCATTTTAAATTACACTGCACAAGAATTATCTTTTTAAAAAAAATTAATATTTTCATTTATAAATTCATTAAATATATTTTTTCTATAAAAGATTTAATAAAATTTCAACTTATATAATAATGCTTCAATTGTTTTAAATCCATGAATTCGTTTTCCTATAAATAATTTTACGCCAAAAATCTAATAAAGAAATGCTGTTTTTTTATTACATAGGATTTTATATAGGCTGCAAAAAATATTCCAGTAGTTGCTAATAAAAAAATTTTGAATCAATGCTTCTATTTTATAATTCTTCTTATATTTTGAATTAGCATTTGAGTTTTTAATAAATTTGTTTTTAAAAAACTCGTTTTAACTAATTGACTAATATCCCAAGAATAAAAAATTCAAAAAAATTTTTCATAATCATAGATGAATGACAAAAAAGTTATCCTTTACATTGCAATGAGTTTGGATGGTTATATTGCTAAACCAAATGACGATCTAAGTTTTTTATCCATCGTAGAAAAAGTTGGAGAAGATTACGGTTATTCAGAGCTATTATCACAAGTTGATACTATCATTCTTGGAAGAAAAACTTATGATTGGGTAATGCAGTTGGGAGAACTTCCTTATAAAGACAAAAACGTTTATATCATAACCAGAACATTTAGACCTAACAAAGGAAAGATCGTTTTTTATTCAGGCAACCTAACGGAATTAATACACAACCTAAAAATACAAAACGAAAAAAATATTTTGTGCGAAGGTGGTGCAGAGATTGTAAACGAACTTTTAAGAAAGGACTTGATTGACGAGCTAATAATTTCGATCATCCCTATTTTAGTAGGTAAGGGAATAAGGCTTTTTGATGAAAATAGACCTGAACAATTACTTAAACTAATAAGTGTTAAAACTTTTGAAAGTGGTTTAATTCAACTCCATTATAAACGTTTCAATCAAGATAAATTGCAGTAGCAAAGTTAAAAGCTTCTTTAAAAATAAATATCAATATTTGAAATCAATCAAAAATATAATAAAATTTAAAAGTCTATAATATTTTAATTGTTTTATAAAGTTTTTTAATAAATAGAAATACTTATAATGATTATTTAATAGAACAATTTCTCTCCTTGCCTGCTATAAAAAAAAGAAATTTGTCGTCAAGTGATTCATTAATATTATATTTATAATAAATCGCAAAAAAATATTTCAGCTATGGATTTACAAGATTTATACAATATTTTTCAATCCTTTGGTGATACCAAACGATTGCCAGTGATTTTTACATCTCATGGAAACCCAATGGATATTGTTCTTTCGAGAGAGCAAAGACCCTTTTGGAAAATTTTATTCGAATTGGGAAAACAACTCCGAAAAAATTATGAGATTCAAGCAGTTTTGATCGTTTCGGCACATTGGTGTACAAAAGGTACATTTGTAAATGTATTAGAACATCAAAAGCAAATTTATGATTATTATGGATTTCCAGAGGAATATTACAATGTTCCATATACAACCAAAGGTCATCCTGATATAGCTATAAGGGTTCAACAATTAGCACCAGATAAGATTATCCCAACTGATGAGTGGGGGTTGGATCATGGTGCATGGCCAGTTCTGATGCATCTTTTTCCCGATGGTGACATTCCTGCTTTTGAACTAAGCATTCATTATTATGCAAAACCGGAATATCACTTGAATTTGGCAAAGCAATTGAAATGCTTACGCGAAAAAGGGGTCTTAATCATAGGAAGTGGTGCTTTAATTCATAATCTTCGTTTAATTATGCAAAAGATGCAAAATAATGATAATCGACCTTATGATTGGGAAAGCGAATATGATGCTTGGATAAAAAAGCAAATCCTTCAAAGAAATATCGATGCACTGCTGAATTATGAAAGCTCTCATCCCTTTGGAAAATTAGCTGCTCCTACACCCGATCATTTTGTTCCCATATTTTATACTTTTGGCACAATGGATAATAAAGATGAAATTCATTTTTTTTACGAAAATCCTTCTACATTGCCAGCATTTAGCGAACGTAGTTTTATTGCAATCTAATGTTGATTGATCAAAATTTCTTTGTCAAAATTTGTTCAGTAGAAAAAAAATTTTATATTTTGAATTTATAATATTTATTTATAAATAATATATATTTCTTGCTAATACAGTACATTCGGATTTTTTCTGAAGAATTGTTCAAAATCTAAATAAAAAAAATCAAAATCCTTTAATTTTTTGTATTCCATTGTAGGTATATTATCGTAATAAAAAAAGATTTGAAAGTATTCATATATGCTATTGTGATAAATCCTTTTAACGATGATACTATCTACCTGTTTTCTTTTTTCTTCTAGATAAATTTCAGCAAAGATTCCTCCTTCCATAAAACCATGGATAGATTCAACACTACCAAAATTCGATGGATTCATAAACACAGTTCCTTTTTTGTTGATAAAAACGCCGTAATCTTCGTGCACATGACCTGATAATACTAAAATGGGTTGATTTTCGTCTAAATAATTTCGAATTCCCAAAGAACCTACATGACCATATCGATTTACTCGATCAAAATAACCATAAGCAGGATTGTGTAGAACAAGAATATCGGGATGATTTTCTTCGAAAAATTCTTGTGGTTCGGAATAGAATTCTTTTCCTTTACCACCTTCTAAATAAGGTACAGCTAACTTTTCGGGAATTCCGGAAGTGCGTATTGGAGCACCTCCATATCCACCAAACGATAAATTTTCGTAATACATAATTCTTTTGTGTAGGTTTCTCGATGCAAGTGCTGTGTATTTAAAATCGATATCATAATTTCCGGGTAGAACAAAACATGCAGCATTAGAATATTTGTTGATAAGATCTTCGATTTTTTTGTATTTTTCTTTCATGGTTTTGGCAGCTTGATGAAATAACAAACGATATTCTGCAGCTTTAAGATACAATTCATTTGGTATGTTTTTCGAAGAATCTCTTAAAATTTCTGTTGCTAAATCGTAAGAAAATATATCGCGATTTTGTTCTTTTCCTAATTCGTAAAACTCTTCTTGTAATGTTACAAACTGAATCACTTTATCCATATTATAGAAAGCATAGTATAAAATATCTCCACAAATTAGGTATAAGTTTGCTTCTGTTTGTTCTAAAAGGTTTTTTAAATCGATCAGAGAATCATGAACATCTGTGACAAAAATGATTTTCTTCATATAGTTTTTTTTAAGAAAATTTAAAATCTTTATAGGACAATACGATTTTTTTTATATTTTTAATAAAATTATCGTAAGAAAACTTTTGTATGTGAAGAATAAAATCTTTTTCTTTAAAGGATTGATTTTCGAACCTTTTGATTGCATGTAATAAACTGTCGATGGTTTGTTCTTCGAAAAATATGCCTGTTTTGTTTTCCCACACTGTTTCTATTGCTCCGCCTTTTTTAATTGCAATCACAGGACAACCATAGGTTTGAGCTTCTACGGGAACTATGCCAAAATCTTCTATTCCTGGGAAAATTAATGCCTTTGCCTTCTGATAAAGTTCCACAATCAGCTCTTTCGAGGGAGATTCGATAAACTCAATATTTTTGCGAGCAATTTTTTTCAGTTTTTTTAATTCTGGTCCATTTCCTGCAACAATCAGCTTTTCTGATGTCTTGTTGAATGCTTGTACTGCCAAATCAACTCTTTTGTAAGGAACAAGAGCACTTACTACTAAATAAAAATTATCTCGGTATTTCATGTTTATTTTGGGAAATTCTTTAAAACAGGGAGGATGAATAACTACTGCATCTCTTCCATAAAAGCGTTTGATTCGATTTGCAACAAACTTGCTATTGGCGATGTATTCATCTACACGAGAAGCAGAAGAACTATCCCACATTCTTAGATAATTTGCAAAAAAAGGAATCACTACTTTTTGTGTAAAACTTCTACCAGGGAAATAGGTTCTATACATATCCCAAACATATCGCATAGGACTATGAATATACGAAAAATGTGGAATACCTGGTGGAACTATCACACCTTTTGCAACACAATGGGAACTCGAAAAAACAAGATCATATCCCCAAAAATCAAACTCTTCTATGGCAGTTGGAAAAAAAGGTAAATAATGTCGATAAAATCGCTCTTTTAATGGAAATTTTTGAATAAAACTTGTATATATATTTCTATTTTCGATTTTTTCGCTACATCGTCCTCTAATATGTAAAAGTGTAAATAAATCTGCGTTCGGAAAGATGTCTAACAACGCTTCTAATACAACTTCGCCTCCTCTCATTCCTGTTAGCCAATCATGTACAATTGCAACCTTCATAGATTCTATTTTTTTATTAATAATAATTCATCAATTGAATTTAACGAAAAAATTTAATAATTTTTTTAATTTTTTAAAAAACTTAAATAAAAATATCAATTTGACAAAAGATTATTCATAAATAATTTTGCAATGTAAAAGGGGGAAATATGTCAACAAATCATGTAGATTTTCTATCACTTGATAATAAAACGAATCTTAAAGGAACATTTTGGGAAGTAAGCAACGCGAAAGGTTGGGTTTTGTGGATACACGGATTTGCAGAACATCGTCTAAGATACGACGAATTTGCAAATTACTTAAACCAAAATCAGATCAATTTCTTTTGTTTCGATTTACGAGGACATGGAGATTCTTCCGGAAAACGCGGTTTAATCCTCGATTTTAATGATTATTTAGACGATGTTGATGCAGCAATCAAAGAATTATCGAAAAAAACAAAAGAAATTTTTTTAGCAGGACATTCTATGGGAGGATTAATCTTAGGACGATTTTTAGAAACAAGAAATCCTAACATTAAGATTAAAGCATCAATTTTTACCTGTCCTTTTATGGGATTGGGTGTTCCAGTACCTGCATGGAAAAGAAAATTAGCCGAAATGTTGGCTGGTCCCTTCCCAGGTTTGTCTTTACCCTCTGGACTTGATCCCAAAGATTTAAGTCATGACGAAAATATAGTAAAAGCTTACATCAATGATCCAAAGATTTTTAAAAATGCAACTGCTCGATGGTTTATAGAATGTTTAAAAAATCATGAACTTGTAATACAAGAAGCAAAAAAGATCCAAGTACCAACCCAAGTGATGCAAGGATTGGCAGATAAAGTGGTTCAACCATCGAAAACAAAAGAATTTTACGATCATTTAACTGTAAGCGATAAAAAATGGATAGGTTATGATGGACTCTATCACGAAATCTTAAACGAAAAACAGCCCGAAAGAAAAAAGGTTTACGAAGATGTTTTAACTTGGATTAAAAACCACTTATGAACCTCGAAAACCAACTCAACAACATTTTAAACGAAGTAATTCAATGGAGACATCAAATCCATTCAAGACCAGAGCTTGCTTTCGAAGAATACGAAACATCGAAATTCATTCAACAAAAATTACAAGAATGGGAAATCCCTTACGATTTCCCATTAGCTGGCACTGGTATAGTTGCTAAATTAGAAGTAAACAATCCCAAAAGGCGATTAGCATTTCGTACAGAGATGGATGCTCTTCCGATTCAAGAGATGAGTCAAAAACCTTATAGATCTATCTATGAAGGAAAAATGCATGCATGTGGTCATGATGGGCATTTAGCAGCTTTATTGGGCTCAGTTAAAATAATCAATGAATTCTATAAAAACAATTTACTAAAGAATTCTATTTATTTTATCTTTCAACCTGCGGAAGAAAACGAAGGTGGTGCAAAACGAATGATAGAAGAAGGATTTGCAACTCGATACAATTTCGATGCGATTTATGCTATCCACAACTGGCCAGAACTACCCCAAGGAATCTTTGGGTTAAAAAGTGGTCCGATTATGGCATCGTATGATCGCTTCTTGATTCGGTTTTTTTCGAAAGGTGCACATGCTGCAATGCCTCATCAAGGAACGGATATAATCTATGTTGTTTCTTTGTTTATCCAAAATGTATATTCCTTTGTTTCGAGGATGAACCCAGTCCAAGAAAAGGTGATTTCTTTTACATCAATCCATGCTGGAACAACCTATAATGTATTACCAGAAGAAATCGAGGTCAAAGGAACTATAAGGACCTTCGATAAAAATCAACGTAATCAAATTCTTGAATTTTTAAAACAATTGTTAGAATCTTATAAAAATTTATATGGCTTTAATTATGAATTGATTTTTTCGGAAGGATATCCAGCAACTATCAATTCTAAAGCAGAAGTAGAACGAGTTCGAAAGATCATCGCAAATAAATTTGGAAGCGATAAAATCATCGACATACAAAAACCAAGTATGGGAAGCGAAGATTTTTCTTATTTTTTGGAAAACTATCCTGGTGTCTATTTATGGTTGGGGTCTTATAACGGACAGGAGAATCAAAGTATTTGCATGCTTCATAATCCAGAATATGATTTTAACGATAATATTTTAAAAGATATGATTCAATTTTGGGTTGAATTAGCGATGGATATAGAATAAAATGTGATCTGCTTATGATAGTAAAAATGTATTCTTTGATGTATGGTTATAGAAAACTCAAAGGAGAAGTACGAATAGAATCTGGTAAACCTTTGTTGTATGTAGAAGAACTTGGTTATATAAGTCCATTGGAATTTATCAAACAAGGCATGAAGTTCGAAATTATCAGTGAAAGAGAAAAAGAACTATTGCGAAAAGGTGGTTATAAATTCAGAGATTAATAAAAAATAAAAAAATTTTCAATTTATAAAATTTTTTACTTGATCTTAAAAGATGGTAATATAAAAATACGATAATAGTTAATAAGTGTTAATTTTTTTTAACAATACAATGTAATCAATAAGTATAAATGGAGGAAGAATATATGGCAGCGGGTCAATTTCCAAAAAGTCCTAATAAAGTAGATCCAGTAATCCCAAGTGCTGTGGCATCGAGAACGTCACTCGTTTGGGAAGGGCGAAATAAAATAGCGGAATCGAAAAAAATTATCGATGATGCTGCGGCAAGAGTGAGGGATTTTGTACAAACTAAATTACCCCCAGAAATCGTAAAAGATGTGGATATAATGGCAAGTATAGAAGATAAAATCTATAACTATGTGAATCAAGCTTATGTAAACATGTTCAATCGCTATACGATTACCGTAGAAGACGAAATGATGAAAAAGGTTCGCGATTTTATCGATAAAGAAGAGTTGCGAGCGTTGGCAAGATATACACCAAGAGAAATCTCCGAATTAATCGACAAATTAGCTGGGGCAGATAAGTTCAATACGGGTGAGATCGAAAAATCTATCATTAACATGTATGGACACTTACAAGGGCACATTCAAAGAGGTGTAAACGATTTAGAAAACGAAACTAACGCGATATTACGTCAAAAAACTGATGTTGGTGCATTCGTAAGAGGAGAAAATGCTTACTCCATCGTAAAATGTGTATTCAAAGATAATCTATATAAACCAAAAACAGTTACCGATATTAAATTATCCATAAACATCCTTGATTCTGAGTTGATAAGTCCCATTTTTCACTATCAAACAACAGTTGAATTTTTGCTAAAAGATACATTAGCAAAACACATCATGGAATTGATTGATAGAGAAATTGAAAAACTAAAAGAAGAAATTGTGGATTCTGGAAGACCAGAGTTAACAGACAGCGAAGTGATGTTCGAAAAAATCAAAATGGTAGAGAAATTTACAGACGATAATGCATCTGATCCCAATTCTCGACGTTATGCAATTTTAGCAAAAAAATTCTTAGATAAAATCGAAGGTCTAAGAGCAGAAATTGATCAAGAAGATTATGATCCTCTAAACATGAGAGAAAGAATTAAAGCGATTATCGATGACGAAAATATTCGAAACAGAGGTTTTAACACCGCAGTTAATACGATTACATCTATTTTGGATACATCAAAATTGGGTTATCAAGTATGTGATAACAAGAAAAATGCAAGAGAATGCTTAATACGCGAATACGAAGACGAAGACGAAACACAATTACCCGACGAACGATATGCAATTCGTTTAGTATACTACGATCAATCTCAAATACGAGAATTAAAAAGAATCTATGATGCAAGAATGAATGCTTTTATAAGAGAAGTTGATGCAGTGATGGATGTGGTAGAAGAGTTATATCAACGTTCTAAGAAGAAATTTGGTGGATTGAAAAAAGTCATCAAAGATTTCGAAGATTTAGCAGAAGCTGTTATGCCTAAAAAATGGGTAAAAGAAAGACAATCTATTAATTCTGATCCAGACGAAATTCAATGGAATAAACTAAAATATAGAGATCCTGTTAACACTTTTGTAGAAAAAAATAACAGAACCTATACAGTAGAAATCAAGAATACATCTCAGAAATTAAAAGAAATCAAAGAAAAATTACATACAATGTATGGCTATCAAAACCCAGTAGAAAGAGTTGTTGTAGAAGAAAGAGTAAATCTTCTAGAAAAACAATTCAATAAATTTATCTACGAAATTAACCCACACCATTTACAACCGGGGTTACTTTTAGATATCGATATCAGTACAAACAAAAGAAAACAATATATGATGAAGGCAATGGCAAATGTTCTAAATGAGTTTTTACATAGTGTCTCTAAAGGTTTTGCTGATGCTGCTTTTGCAACATTTAAACGTAGAAGATCTACCGTACGTGATGATCGCGAAATGTCCTTCGAGGCTGATTCAGAAGCAGATGCTCAAATGAGAAAATTAGCTTCTCAATACTCAACTCCTCAATCAAGTATAGAAGAAACATCATCAGTATCCAATAATATTCCTTCTGGTAATAGCGTAACATCTTCGGATTCTGGTGTTAAAGGTTCAGCGGATGTAACTCCAAAATCTTACGAAGATAAATTAAAAGACATGGGTTTAAAAGAATTATAATTTAAAACATTCATAACCTATAAGGTGGGGAAGGGTGGGATAATCTACCAATAGAACTTTTTAAGTTCTGTTGGTAGATTTATAATTCTTAAAATTGAGAGGGACTATGATAGGAAAAACATATTATTCTACGGGCAAAAGAGAAACATACAATAAGCTGCTAAGGCACATGGTTTTTACAACAACCATTGTAGATAGGTTCGAAAAAGGGGAGAATCTAGCAAATATTTTGAACGAAATGTTAGACCAAGGCTTAATTACCAAAGAGCAAATTCCCGCAATTTTAAGATTAATACTTGTAGAACGTGCGAAATTACCTTCAGAATCCATCAATTTAAACTATGACTTTTATAACTTTTCCATTTTGTCTAAAACGTTTCAGAAATGGAATGCATTAGATGTAGTTATTGCATATTATCATCCAACATATGGCTTGGTTGTTATAAATCCTGCAAACCAGGATCATTGGGATAGAGTGCATGAACTAAAAAAAGATGAATTGTTAACAGTTTATGTAAGAAGCAAGAAAGGAAATCAAGAAATTGCAAAAAAAGCTATTGATGCTTTTTTTATGTTATTAGAAAATAAAATTCCCGAAGAAGATTTAGATTTTATTCTACCAGAAGAGAGAAAGATAGAAGAAAAACCAGAGGTAAAATTAGAACCACCACAACCACAGCCTTCTCCAACAATTCCCAAAAGTAGAAATATTACACCAAAATATTCTGTTCAAGTTACAAATGAGTTATTCCATAACGGAAACGTAGAAGCTTGGAAAAATATCATCGAGGCATACGAAGCGAAATATCCCGACTGCAAGGTAATTGTCTACCACGAAGGAGAGTTAATACAAGATTTGAATTCTCTCTTTAAATGGGGAAAAGTAAAACATGGTGGTGTAATTATGTTTCAAGTAATTGGAGAAAATATAAAAGGTGTAAGTAGATTGCAAAAATATTTACACGAAGGTGCATCTCCAAGATTTGAATCTTTCCTTAAAAAAGATGTTAATAAAGTTTTAAATTTATTTTAAATGAATTATGTTTGAAAAATACTTTCAGGAACAATCTAAATGGTTACAGGATGCACTAAAAGCACGCTTGGATAAAAAGGGAATCACTCCCCCTTCCGAAAAGGATTTAAAATTATTTAAAGAATTTTACGATTTTATCAAAGATCATATTCCTTTGGGTTTTTCTCTTGCAATGGGTAAAGTTCGTAACAGAACGCATGTGCTTAACAAAAATCTAGACTTAATCGTTTATAAAAAATGGTGCAAAAATTTTTTAAACCTAACGGGAGGGTATGTATTAACCGATCAGATCTATTCTTTTTTTTCGATAGAACGTGAATTAACTACGGAGTCTTTGTTAAAACATGTGGAAATAACCAATACAGTTAAGACGATGTATGCGATGGATTATAATTTACCCGAAGAAAAGATCATTCCCTTGTATTCTATCTTGTTTGCATACAATTCGCGTGTGCCATTGTTATCACATAAACTTTCGATGGTTCATGCATCAGAAGAAAAATCTATTCCCATTAACTGCGAAGTAGATTTGATTTGTGTTTTAGATCAAGGGATTATAGTTAAAGATTGGGAACAAGCTACGTTTAAAATTATAGAAACGAACGAAGATACCTTAATGTGGTTTTATATACTCTTTATTGAATTTTTAGATAGAGAAAATGAATTAAAATTAGATCTAAGAAGCTATATAAAAGAAGAAAAACAATATGTAGAAAAATAGCTAAGGAATATCGGTATGAAAATTATAAAAAAAAATATTCTATTTACGTGGGCTATTTTAACAATATTACTTTTTTTGTATTGTAAAAAAGATCCAGAAATACAAGTTATCAACAAAAATGAGTATTATATAGTTATAGATACGTCTGGTTCTATGGCGGGAGGAGCCTTCCAACATATTCAAAAAAAGTTTGCTGAACTCTTATCTTTTATGAAATCGGGTGATACTATCTACATAATCACATTTGATTCTGAACCAAAACTATTAAAAAAAATTGATAATTATTCTTTAGAAAAAAAAGAGGAAATACTTCAATTAATTCAGGATTTAAAGCCTTTGGGTTTATATACGGACTTTCAACTTTTGTTGGATTATTTAAGAGATTTATTATCTAAAACTTCCTTAGAAGAACAGAAATTTGATCAAGAAAAAAATATTCTCTATAAAACCAAAATCAACCAATATGTAATTGTCTTAACAGATGGAAAAGATGAACCTACAAAAAAACGAAAATTGGTTAACATCAAAGAATATTCTACAACAGAACAATTACCAATACAAGATAGATATATTTACTACATCAGTTTTGCAGAGAAAAAAAGTGAGCAGTTGGAAAAAAATTTAAAAGACTTATCTTCGAACGTTAAAGTAATAGAAAGACCAGTCAACTCAAACCAAAGTGATCAAAATGCCAAGAATAATATAAATAGACAAGAAGATGCTTCTACAACTATAAAAGATCCATCAGGGTTAGAAGAATTAAAACAGGATTTGGAGCAAAAACAAAGTGAAGTTCAAAAGAAAAATGATTTTATAAATATTTACCATAAAATTTTATCATTAATAAATCATTATAAATATATTATATTAATTTCTCTCCTATTAGTTTTAATTTTAGGTACGCTGATATTCTATAGATTTAAGCCAGAACCAATGAAAGGAGAATTAATCTTTTACGAATCTGGTATGCATCCATCTGTTGGTAGGGCAATAAAATTAAATCGATTCGAAAAAAAGACCCTAAGTATTGGAAACGATCCCTCATGTTTAATCAGAATCAGACAAAAAGATTTTCCTAAGAAGGTAGAACTTAAAGCAGTAGATAAAAATGATGATTATTACTTTAAAATTCCAAGCAAGTACCTAAAAGATGTTCAGCTGATTACAAGCGATAAAAATGTAATACATAGTGGTGATAAATTTAAAATAAAAAATTATATATTCGAGTATAACTATGGTAGCAAACGTAAAGCCTAATAAGATAAATCCATTAGAATTAAGAGGAAATGATAGAGTTTTTCAAATTGATCGAGATACAATATTGATTTATACGGGATTAACCTTAGACGATTTTCGCCCTTTTTCTCGTATTGGTGCGAGTCATAACTTCCCAGCATCTATTGTACAATTTGTAGAAAATGTATTACTACCAGAAAGACATCTTTGGAATGTTGGTTTAGAAGAAATGTGGTTAAGAAATTCCATAGAAATGGGTATTTCGAAAATAAGATATGTTGGTAGTAAGGAAATGCTTAGTTATTTGAATCGTTATTTCGATCTAGAGAGTTATTTTTCTTCGCATAACGGAAAAAAAACAGAAAAAGTAAACTTACCAGTAGAATATAAAGTCTATTTACCACCAAACCAAAGAGAGTTAAGTAAAGATAAGTCATCCATCGTTTATATGCATACAGGAGAGTTCCAGGTTTTGGTTGGTGGTAGTAGAGTAATGGATTCGGGAAATTATTTTAGAACACGCCTTACCATCGATAAAGAATATCTCTTAATCAAAAGAATGATTGAGAAATTGCCAACTCAGAAAGCAAAAGAAGGTTTTAGTTTTTTTGTTTTTAATAGTGAGCTTTTTAGTTCATTATTCAATTTTAAAGGAGAGCTATTAACAATCAATCCTTTACCAGAATTACATTTTCGCTTGTTCGAAATGCATATTGATCCAGATAGAATTAATATGGCTATTACTTCTTCTCCTTATTTACCGGGTTTTGTTGAATTATTTCGACGTGCAGATGTAATCGAAAAAGAAATTGCAGCAAGTTATCCCGATGTAGAAAAACTAACTTTATTAAAAAGAATTTATTATTTTTCTAGACCCAAGTTTTTTTCTGATGGGAGTACACTTCCTTATGCGCGATATGTTAATTATTACGAATCTAAAACAAAATCTCATGCAGCATTAGTATTTCGCGTAAGGGATGATATTGAACAACAAATGAAGATTCTTATTCCTTTGTTTCAGGATAAAATTAATCGAAATTTTGATTACATCAAAGCACCTTTTGATTTGGAATTTATTAAGATTAACGATGCAAAAGATCTTCAAGAACTTAATTTTACAAATTTTTATCTAATTTCTCCTGGCAGCATTCCTGATAAAAAATGGAACTCTTTAAAACTAAAAGAGAATTATTTTCCTGCTATACCAAACGTTGAATTTACTTTAAACCAAATTATAGATTTAGAAGAAGTTTTGGATTTTATACAAAAGCTATTCGAGAATACAATTTTTGCAGATTTGATCTACGAATTAGCAAAAAAAGTAGCAACGTTTACAACAACAGAAGATTTAGTTTCTATAAAAGATGAGCTCTATCTAATAAGAACACAACCTATTCCAGCAGATAGAGTTCTTCTTTATAACTTAGCAGAAGCATTAAAATTAACCTATTTGTTTGCAAACTTACACCAAGATTTGCCAGCAGATGTAAATCGATTATTCTATAAAGTAAGAAATCGATTTTCTCATGATAAAGTTAAGATAGAAGAAGTTTATAACCTTACAAATGTAAAAGTGAACTTGTTCGTTAAAACAGGTGAGTTTGTTTCTTGCTTTATTTCCGAAACAGAACCATTATGGACTATAACGCTCCAATACCCACCTGATCCAGATTCAGCAATTGAATTAGAAAAAGAATACAGAAGGTATTTAAAAGAACAACATAAATTAATCGATAAGGGATTAGCAGATCCGAAAGAAAGAATGGTTTTGGAATTTTTCGAAAAATTACTCGAAGAAAGAATTTTTTACAATGAACAAAGATTAAAACTTCAACAATTGGTGGAATCATTAAAGTCAAACATAGAATCAGTTGCATCGGAATTTATGCCAAAAGAGAAAAAGGTGCCCTTCCATATGAAGTTGCCCTATTGGTTAAGAGTAATAGTAGAATCGTTAAGAATACCTCAAGCAATTTACTTTTTAGAATCAATATGGAAAAGAAGGCAAAAATAAAAGTTTATTTAAGGATTTCTAAGATGTTTTCTATAAAAGTTTTATGTTCTAATAATATCTTTTTTAGTTCTTCTTTTTGGTTGGTTTTCATTAACCTTCGGATAATTTCTACCATGTTGTTTCTAATTTGTGCATCTAATTCTGCTAAATTTTGTGGTAGAGACGCTTGGGGTTGTTCTAATCGTTTTCTTAATTCTTTGGATTTGTCGATATTTTCTAGAATCTCTTCGGGATTACGACGTTCTCTTTTTTGAGAAATAAATTGTTTCAGGGTTTCGGGTGTAAATTCTTCCATTACTTACAAGATAATCAATCATGTCGAAATTACAAGAAAAAATATGAATGATATAGAAAAATTACAAAAACAACTAAAAAAACTCTACGAGGTATTAGATGCAAACAGGTATCTATCTTCTACTTTGAATTTAACGTTGGTATTAGAACGTCTATTAGAAAAAGCCAAAGAAGTTATCGAAGCAGAAGCATCGAGCTTAATGTTATTAGACGAAGAAAAGCAGGAATTATATTTTCATACAGTATTGGGAGAAAAAAGCGAGAAACTTAAAAATATTCGTTTAAAAGTGGGCGAAGGAATTTCTGGATGGGTTGCTAAAAATGCAGAACCTGTCCTTGTAGAAGATTGTTCCAAAGATCCAAGATTTTATCGAAAAGCAGACGAAACATCTGGATTCCAAACTCGCTCTATGATTTGTGTACCATTGATTTATCGAAAACGTGTATTGGGAACAATCCAAGTCTTAAACAAAACGAACGATCGAAATTTCGACCAAGAAGATTTAAAAATTTTTCAGATTATGGCGGATCAAGCTGCCATAGCAATAGAAAATGCTCGTTTGCACAACTTAGCTACGATTGATCATGCAACAGGACTATATAGAAAAGAATATTTTTTAATGAGGCTTAAAGACGAATATTTACGTTATCAATATACCGGTATGCCCTTATCTTTACTTATGTCGGATATTGATCATTTTAAAAGAGTCAACACAGAATATGGACATATAGGAGGAGATATTGCGTTAAAAGAACTTGCAAAAGTCATCCTAAGTGTTATAAACGAATCCAAAGAAGAAGATATTGCTGGTAGGTATGGTGGCGAAGAATTTTGTGTATTAATGCCAACAGCCAATCAAAAGCGAGCATTAGAATTAGCAGAAGAGATTCGAAAGAGGATTGAACAACATCGATTCTTTATTGATGGAAGGGAAGCAAGAATTACGATATCTATCGGTATATCAAATTTACCCTTACATAAAGATCTTATAAAAGACTACGAAGATTTAATAAAACTTGCTGACGAAGCTTTATATATTTGTAAAGATAAAGGAAGAAATTGTTGTGCAATCTACGAAAAATAAAAAAAATTATAAAAAATTATTGAAATAAAAATATAATCGAATTATTAGGTATTAGTTAGATTATTTAAGATTTATAAAAAAATAAATTAAACCAGTTAATTTTTTTTATAAAATTTTATTAATATTATGATGGCGGGTTGGGTGGGCGAAAGATAAATTTGCAGCTTTTTTATAGAGGTATTTTATGAGTAGAATTTATGTTTTTCAAGGTAAAGGAGAAAAATATAGCGAGGATGTTTACGAAAGAGTAGGTCGACGTGGCAGAAGAATGCTAGAACTAACAGAGATGCAAATTCCTGTTGTACCAGGGTTTATTATCGATAGTCAATATACCCCTTATTTAATTACAGATGATTTTTCTTCGATGTTAAGGGAAGGTTTAAAATATATAGAAGAGGGTGTAGGAAGAAAATTTGCAGATCCATTAAATCCATTATTATTAAAAGTAGTCGTTAGCTCAAATTTAAGTTTACCTTTATATCCTACTGTGTTTAATATTGGTTTATCCCCTTTAACAGTTCAAGGTTTTGCAAACTTAATTGGAGAAAAATCAGCTTGGTTTGAATACGGTTATTTAATTCGAACCATTGGAACAAAGATCTTGGATTTAGAACATGAACGTTTTGACGATATTATTGCAAAATACGACGATACCTCAGAAGGTATTAAACAAGCTGCATTAGAGATGCTAGATCTTGTGGGGAAACATAACGTTCCAGACGATCCATATCAGCAACTCTTCTTGGTAATACGAAATTTAGCAAAACGATATTATGATCCAGAATTAGATAAAGAAGATCCACCAGCAATGTTGATTCAAGGTATGGTATTTGGAAATTTAGGAGAAGATTCGGCCGTAGGAATGTATTACACAAGAGATATCATTACAGGCGAAGATAAACTACAAGGAAGTTATTTATTAAATCGCTATACATTAGATAAAGAAGGTATTTCTATAGAGCAACTAGACGAAAAGTATCTATCAGAATTAAAGCGAATAGGAAAAGCAATAGAAAGAAAATTCAAAGAAATTAGAGAAATAAAGTTTATTATCGAAAAGAAAAAACTTTGGATTATCAATCAAACAGAGGTGGATAAAAAATCTACTCAAGCTCATATCCGAACACTACTGGATTTATTAAAAGAAAACATCATCAAAGAAGATTGGCTTATTGAACAAATTCCCCCAGGACAACTTGCAACGTTACTCCATGCAGTTGTTGACGAAAAATCCTTAGAAGGTAAACCTGCAATTCGTGGTGGATTAACAGGTGCTCCTGGTGCTGCTGTTGGCAGGGTTTATTTCGATGCTGATAGATTAATGGAAGCACATAGAGAAGCAATCCTAAAAGGCGAAGATACAAGGATGATATTATGTGTACCCGCTTCTTTTGCAGAAGATGTAAAAGCTATTGAAGTGGGTGTAGGTGTTTTATCTTCAGAAGGTGGTTATTCTTCCCATGCGCCAGTTGTTGCGCGTTCATTAGGAAAAGTAAGTATTGTCCATCCAGAGATAAAAATTGGACAAAATTATTTTGAATACAATGGTTATCGTGTAAATGAGGGTGATTATATTACTTTGGATGCACCAGTTTATAAAGACCCTACGATTTATTTGGGAAAAGCTAAGTTGATTTCTCCAGATATACAAACTAATGGATTGTTGGAATTTATCAATGTAGTAAAAAAATTTATTACGAAGGATTTTGTTGTTAGAGCAAATGCAGATTTAGGTAGAGATGCAAAAGTTGCAAAAATGATGGGAGCCTATGGCATAGGACTTTGTAGGACAGAACACATGTTTTTTGATGCTCAAAGGATTAATAAATTCCGCGAAATGATTCTATCTAAATCTTACGAAGAAAGAATTCGTTGTTTAGAAGAGTTAAGACCATTATCAAGAGATGATTTCTATGAGCTATTCAAAATTATGGCTCCTTATCCTGTTACAATTCGTTTGTTAGATGCACCATTACATGAATTCTTACCACGAAACGAAGATACTTTTAAAGAATACATAGAATATCTAAAACAAAAAGGCATTCAACCAGACGAAAAAGAAATTCGAGAACGAATTGAACGCTTGCACGAATTTAACCCGATGTTAGGACACAGAGGTTGTAGGGTTGCCATTACTTACCCGGAGATTTACGAAACACAAGTTAAAGCTATATTCGAAGCTGCTGTTAGGTTAAAAAAAGAAGGTATAGAAGTAGAACCGGAGATAATGATTCCTATTGTAATGAATACAAGCGAGTTAAAATTTATCAAAAATGGTAAACAAATAGAAGGTTCTTATATTCGAGGTATAAGGGATGTTGCAGAACAGATATTTAAACAAGAAGGTATAAGAATAAAATATAAAGTCGGTACGATGATTGAGCTTCCTGCGGCTGCTTTGCAATCCCACGAAATTGCTCAATATGCTGAATTTTTTAGTTATGGTACAAATGATTTAACTCAAACAACTTATGGATTAAGTAGAGATGATATTAATTCTTTCTTCCCGGCTTATACATTGTATGATTTATTACCATCGAATCCCTTTCAAGTATTAGGTGAACCAGTAAAAGAATTAATCTTACTTTCGGCAGAAAGAGGGCGACTTACAAGACCAAACCTAAAATTAGGATTATGTGGAGAACACGGAGCAGATCCAGCAAATATTCCTTTCTGTATGGACGAGGCAAAATTGGATTATGTTTCTGTATCTCCTTATGGTATTCCTATTGCACTCTTGGCAGTAGCACAACATAACTTAAAAAAATTAAAGAATCAATAAATTAAATTCGCGGGCACAAAAAAATGTAAATGAATATTGTGCCCTCTTATTTTTTTAAATAATTCAAAGTCTTTTAAACTGCACTAGTGTTAAAACATAATTCTATTTTATAGAAAAGAAGTTATTCTTTAAGAATGAAGAATAAATGAGCAAATAGATGATAAGCATCTATTTGCTTACATTTTCTAATTGGGGAATATAAGCTTTTTGATATTTTTTTACGTTATAGAATAATGTTTTAGCATCTTCTATGATTTGTGCTAATGTAGAAGGATGTATTGCTTGTTTCGGATCATCACCTATACCTTCTCTTGCTCTAATGTGGGTTTCTATGATTAGACCATCTGCACCATAAGCGATTGCTGCTAATGCTGCATGAGGCACATAAATAGCACGACCAACAGAATGAGATGGATCAACAATTACTGGTGCCCATGTTTTTTGTTTTAATAGTGGTGTTATACATTCATCTGGATAATTTCTATAACCATCGATTGCTGGTACTGTTCCTCGTGGACATAAAACTACATTTGGATTTCCATGACTTACGATATATTCTGCTGCAGAAATAAATTCATCTATTGGTCCCATATGCATCCCACGTTTTAATAAAATTGGAATACGCGAAAAGTGTGTTAGTTCTCCAATTTTTTTCAACAGAGAATAATTTAATGCATTGCGCGCACCGATTTGAATCATATCTACTTTTGAGGCAAGAGCAACCTCTAATTGTTCTTCGTCCATTACTTCTGTTATAACAGGAATATTAAACCTCTCCCTTGCTTCTATTAGAATATCAATTGCTTTCGAATCCCCTTGATAAGAATGAGGGCTAGTTCTAGGTTTCCAAACACCACCGCGTAAAACATCTGCACCAGCTTCTTTAATTGCATGTGCGGATTCGAAAAATAAATTAGGATTTTTAGGATCAATCGTACAATGACCTGCAATTACAATCAGATCTTCTCCAGGAATCTTTCCAGCAATTTTAAAGTGATTTTTCGATAGTTCCGATTTAATATCCATTAATTTATACATAGATTGAATCCTATCCACTCTTAGAACAAAGGGTAAACCTTCTAAACGATTAAACATTAATTCATGACGTTCATCGCCTTTTATGGCGTATACTGTCATTGTTTCACCGGGAATTGGCGTTACACTACAACCAAATTCGCTAACTATCTTTTTTACGATTTCGAATTCTTCTTCTGTTAGTTGTGGGTTCTTAGGAATGATCATACTATAAATCTCCTGTTAAAATAAAGAAATTGTTAAATACAATAAATTGAACTTTTGTTCCTATGGCAATTGAATTATTTTTTAACTTTATGAATATTAGAAAAAACGCCCCAAAGGGCGTACTTCTAATGTCTTAAATAGATTTTACAATTGTAGTCTTGTGCTTTAAAGAAATTCTTAGAAAATTCAATTACCTCTGTGGGATTGTAATAGGCACAACTAAAAATATCCAAATATACTCTATTCGTAAGATTCGCGAAGTGTCCAGATACTAACGATGTTTCTATAAGCTGAACCAAAGAATAACCAGCAACTCTTTCGTCTTCTCCAAAATGAACGATAATAGGTTCACCAAATCGTTTTACTTTGATTTTTTCGCAGAGTTGTATTGTATACTGATAAATTGCATCACGGTCCCTGATAATATCTGGATCACAATCATGTAAATCGAGAGCTGTAACTAAACCCCATGCCCCTGTTTGTTCAAAATGCAATTTACTTGCTATATCCTGAGGTTTTATTTCCAATATTCTTCTAATCCAGTTGGAAATATTGTTACTATATTTCTTTTGTAATTCTGGCATTAAGATATCTGTACCATGGATAGATTTTCTACAATTAGAAGACTTACATTGACAGATAAGTCGTTCATCGTTAAGAAACATTGTTGCATAATCGATGGTAATTTCTTCTCCAGGTAAAATATCATTAATAGCTACGATTGCTAAATCTCCATCTATACCTGCATTAGGTTCACAAGAGTGATTCAAATAAAAGAGAGGAGGTATATTATAAAAAGATTCTGGACCAATGAACAATGAATCCTCGATGGGGAACAAATATCTTTTAAATTCTTCTTGTATAGAATTTAACTCCTTCTTTTGGTAGAATTTACCTGTAAGAACTCCAATCAATGATCCTTTTTTAATCGATTCTTTTGCAAATACACCTTTTCCATGAATGCTCGAATTATCCACTTCGATAGAAAAATTATGAATTAAAGAATTCTTCTCTTTTAGTTCGATCATTTTTTTCCTCCTGTGATAAATGCCTCGTTAGGTTCGTAATCTTTTACTTTTAGAAAACGCCTTTTTGCTGGATCCATAACACCTCTTTCTAAGTATTTTACGATCATTTCTTCTGGTTTAAATACAACTTGAATGTAATCAAGAGCTTTATCGATATCCATGTTGATGTTGCAGGTATAGAGATCTAATGCAGCATAACCCAATTCTGGCCAAGTATGAATACTAAGATGCGACTCTGCAATAACGATAACTCCAGAAACACCTTGTGGAGAGAATTTGTGGAATTTGCTTGATATTATCGTTGCTCCTGCCAGATCGGCTGAGTAGTTGAGTGTATCTTCGATTTTTTGAAGGTCATCCAATATCGCTGGTTTACAGCCATATAACTCGATTATATAGTGAATACCAAGAGGATCTTCCATTCATTGTACCTCCTAAAAAAAATTTATCAAAAATTTTATAAGCTAAACTTATTTTTTTAATCGTTATTTTGACAAGCAAAAATTAGTAATTTGTGAAAAAAAATTGAATTTTATTTAATCTCCCATATTTCTCCAGAGTACAAGATTTTATAAAGGTCTGGTTCGCCTTTTTCTTTGCGATTTTTTTCTACGAGTTGCTCGTATGTTTCTTCGAAAATGGGACGGTTGTTCCTATATAATATGCCCGCAGGAATAGGAATAGATGGATTGTTATGATTTTTTATAAATTGTATTATAAAATTTTCATCGTTTTCTTGGAAAATAGATACTTCTTCTGGCTGATCTACTGCGGATACAACTTTAAGCTGATTATTGTCTAATTTTAAGCCCTTTTCGTTATCTTTTCCGAATAACATCTTTTTGTTATTTTCTATGTAAATGGCTCTTTCTACTCGATTTTGTTTTTCGGTTATTTCGTTGTAAACACCATCGTTAAAAATCACACAATTTTGGAATACTTCTATGAATGCAGTTCCTTTGTGTTCGTGAGCTGCTTTAAATACACTTTCCATATGAGGAATATCTTTATCGAAAGTTCTAGCAATAAATGATGCATTAGCACCAAAAGCTAATCGGATTGGATCAAATGGTTCATCGATAGAACCTTCTGGGGTAGTTTTGGATTTTGTCCCAACTTTTGATGTTGGAGAATATTGTCCTTTTGTTAAACCATAGATTTGATTGTTGAATAAAACAATCTTTACATTAATGTTTCGTCTTAATAAATGAATGAAGTGATTTCCACCAATAGATAATGCATCTCCATCTCCTGTGATGATCCATACCTCTAAATCTGGTCTGGTAAGTTTTAGTCCTGTCGCAATTGCTGGTGCTCTACCATGAATGGTATGAAAACCATAAGTATTCATGTAATAAGGAAATCGAGAAGAACAACCTATACCAGAAATAAAAACAGTTTTCTCTCTTGGAGCTTGTACATCTGCTAATGCTTTTTGTATTGCATTGATGATAGCATAATCACCACAACCTGGACACCAACGTATTTCTACCTCTGATGCATAATCTTTTTTTGTTAATGTAGTACTCATATAAATTCACTCCTAATTCTTATTATAAATGTTTTTTGAATGCTTCGATTAATTCGGATGTTGTAAATGGTCTACCGCGAACTTGATTGTAAGGTTCCGCTGGTACCAAATATTTTGCTCTTAACAAAAATACCAACTGCCCTAAATTGATTTCTGGGACGATGATTTTTTTAAACGATTTTAAGATTTTTTCTAGATTTTTTGGGAATGGATTAATATATCTTAAATGAACATGGCCTATGGAATATCCTTCTCTATACAATCTTTCTACGGATTCTCTTACTGCTCCAAAAGTAGAACCCCAACTTACTACTAATAAATTTCCTTCGTTAGAACCAAAAACTTCTAAATCAGGAATGTCTTGAACAACGCGTTGGATTTTTTCGCTTCTTAATCGAACCATTTTATCGTGGTTATCTGGATCGTAACTAATATTTCCGTTTTCGTTTTTCTCTAACCCACCAATTCGATGCATATGATAAGGATTTCCTGGAACTACCCATTTTCTTGCAAGTGTTTCTGGATCTCTTCCGTAGATTTTATAATTTTCTATTTTTTCGTTTAGTATAGGTTTGGGAACATTGAATTCTAAATCTTCTATGTTAGGTAATTTCCATGGTTCAGAACCATTAGCTAAATAACCATCAGAAAGAAAAAATACAGGGGTCATGTATTTAACAGCTATTTTTATAGCATCGAAAATCAACTGGAAATTATCTGCTGGTGTCGCTGGTGCAAGGATGGGAACTGGACTTTCTCCATTTCTGCCAAACATTGCTTGTAAAAGATCAGCTTGTTCTGTTTTTGTTGGCATACCAGTAGAAGGTCCACTTCTTTGTACGTTGATAATGACAACAGGTAATTCTGCCATTACAGCTAAATTCACTGCTTCTGTTTTTAAAGATATACCAGGTCCAGAAGAACCAGTAATACCAATAGAACCACCATAAGAGGCACCGATAGCAGCACCAATTGCAGCAATTTCGTCTTCTGCTTGGAACGTATATACATTGCAGTGTTTAAACTTTACCAATTCGTGTAGTATATCGGAAGCTGGTGTAATAGGATAACCTGCATAGAGTACTTTTAATTTAGACAGAATTGCTGCAGAGACGATACCTAATGCTAATGCAGTATTACCGTTAATATTTCTGTATATACCCGGGGGAAATATAGCTTTTTTTACTTCGTATCTGGTTTCGAAGGCTTCGACAGTTTCTGCATAAGCGTGACCAGCCATCAATGCTTTTATGTTTGCATCTGCTAAATGAGGTTTGTTTGCAAAAGCTTTTTTAAGCCAATTAATTGTTGGTTGAGGATCTCTTTGAAAGAGCCAATAAGTAATCCCTAACGTAAAAAAGTTTTTACAACGTTCGATTTCCCGTGCAGAAAGTCCTGTATCTTTTAATGCATTTTTTGTTAATGTAGAAATGGGCACTTCTATAATTCTATATTTTTGTTTTAAATTTTCATCATGTAAGGGATTAGACTGATATCCAACTTTAATTAAATTTCGTTCATTAAATTCGTCTGAGTTTGCAATGAGGATACCATTCTGTTTTAAAAAATTAATGTTTGCTTTAAGAGCAGCTGGATTCATTGCTACTAATACATCGACCAGATCACCCGGTGTAAAAATTTTAGTGTTACCAAAATGAATTTGAAAGCTCGATACACCAGGTACAGTATTTTGGGGTGCTCGAATTTCAGCTGGAAAATCGGGGAATGTCATTAAATCGTTTCCTAAATAACCTGTTGCTAAGGTAAATTGACTTCCTGCCAACTGCATTCCATCACCAGAATCTCCCGAAAATCTTATTGTTACATTATCAATTTGTTGACTCAACTTCTTAATGGAGGCTGAGGATTGTTTTTCTTGTTGCATGGTAAAACCTCGAGTATGTGTTAAACATAAATGATGTGATAATTCCAAGATAATCTAATTTTAAAATTATGCAAGTATTTTTTATCGAATTTAAATATTTTTGTAATCTTAAATTCATAATGATGAGCTTCTATAATTTTTTATGAATAAAATGATAGTGAATTCATTAATTTTAAAAAAAGATTCAAGGATTTCTTTTATCGAAGATTTTCCTTTAAACATTCAATTATTTTATTTCATCAATCATGCAAGACATCCATTTTTAGATTGGTTTTATAAATATTTTTATTTCCTAGGAAAAGGCTTTATCCTTATTCCTATTGCTATATTAGTCTTATTCTTTGCCTCAGATTATTTTATATATTTTTTATTCGCAATGATTCTACAAGGCTTGCTAATTGGTCTATTAAAAAATCTTCTTAAAGTTCGTAGACCTTCGAATGTAATCAAAGACGCTTATGTTCTTGAACCTATTTATCATAAATCCTTTCCTTCGGGAGATACAGCAGTTGCATTTTTAATCGTAAGCTTTTTAACGTTTGTTGGAGTTCCTTTAATATTTCAGATCTTGGCATGGTTCTATGCTTTATTGATTGGTTATGGAAGGATTTATTTTGGAGTTCATTTCCCTTTGGATGTGGTTGTTGGAGGAATCATTGGTTTTTTTACTTTTAGAATTATAATAGCTTTATCTTTTATTATTTTTTAATCTTATAACGAATAGTTCCAAAGAACGATTTCTATCGTACAAATAGAGCTTCTTTTTGCTAAGAATTTCGATTTTTTCTTTTTCTAACAGTGTTAAAGATTCTTTATCTATCACTAATAGAGAATTGTTCTGTAAATTTTTTATAGTATTAATACTTTTAAGGATTTCGATTGATTGTTTAGGATAATCCAAATAATAAGCTAAACTAGGAACTGCATAATCTTTTGCAAAATAAATCGTTTCGGGTTTTTTTATAATTTGTTTGATCTGATTTGCAAGTTCAAATGTATCCTTTCTTATAGAATTGAACTCTGCTAAAAAAACAAGGACAAAAATTCCCATAATTATGCTCAGAATACTTATGATTTTGATCTTTTTTTTATATAATTCAAAATTTTTATCTAAAATATTTGCAATTGACATAGAAAGAATGGGATATGCCACTAATACATAAGAAGGAAGTTTACTCATCATAAATTCGTATACAATCCAACTCGAAATTAAAGTAGCAATAATAAAATAATCTAAATTATTATTAGTATTTCTTTTTATAAATATATTTATAAATTTATTAAATAAATCTTTTAGAGTATATATCAAAAAATAGCTCCATGGGAATAATCCAACAAAAAATAGAATTAAATAAGTTCCCGGAGGACCATATTGTCCAAATACTGGATTAGTAGCTCTTCTTAGTATGTACCAGTCTATCATCCAGCGAATTAAGGCACCATTAGTTCTTTCCCATAAAAAATATCCCCAAACAAATAGAGGAATTACACTAATCGGAAGAAAAAACCAAGGATGTAAAGACCAAACCTTTTTTCTTAGATCCTTGTTAAAAACTGCAAAAAACAATATACCCATAGAGAGTATATATATAGGAGGACCTTTGGTAAGTGCACCTAAGCTTAAAACAAACCAAAAGAGATATTTAGCATAAGGATGATCTTCGAAAAAATGTAGGTATAACAAATAAATTGCACTAAACTGTAAAAATGTTAAAAGTCCATCTACCAGAGCAATTTTTCCGTTTAGAGGAAAATACAAAGAACACGATAAAATCAAAAAAGAATAAAAGGCAACTCTATGGTTATAAATCTTTGAACTCAACAAATAAGTTAAAGTATATGTTAAAAAGATCCATATTGCAGGAAATATTCTAAGAGTAAATTCACTTTCGCCAAAGATTTTAAAAGACAATGCTGTTATCCAAAAATGTAAAGGGGGTTTTCTGTGTGGTTCAGAAAAAGGAAAATCTAATAAAAGTAAGTCGTTAGATTCGATCATGTTTCTTGCAAAACCAGCATAAGCTGCTTCGTCTTGATCATAAAGATACGAGTTGTTCAAGAATAATAAAAAAAATATACTATATATTATAACAAAAATCCATTTGTTGTTCAAAAACCATTTTGTCATATGTCAAACCAGAAAAATTATATTTTTGTGATAAGATAGAAAAAATTTAGCTAAAAGATTTAGTTTTGCGATTGTGATTGCCATGATGGAGATTGAAAAAGTTTTTTTAAAAGGAAAATTTATCAAAAGATATAAACGTTTTTTTGTAGAATTTTTATTTCATCAAAATATCTATACTGCCCATTGTCCTAACACTGGTTCGATGGAAACTTGTTTAAAAGAAGGAGCAGATATTCTATTTAGTTCTTCTAGTAATCCTAAAAGAAAATTGCTTTATACCTTCGAAATGATTGATTCTGGTAAATCTTGGATCTTAGTAAATACGTTAATGGTTAATAAAATCATCGAACATTTTTTTATTCATAAACATCATTTACTAAAAGATTTTATAAATCGTTATCAATATTTAAAAAGAGAACCAAAAATAGAAAATCATAAATTGGATTTTTTGCTTTATAATCAACTAAATAAAAATTCCATCGATGAAATAAACCAAAAGTTCTTCGATATCGAAAATCAAAAGCCATTACTGATAGAAGTAAAAAATGTTACTTATTACAACGAAAGATTGGATTGTTTGCAATTTCCCGATGCAAAAACCCAAAGGGGATATGAACATCTACAACTTTTAATTCAATACTTAAAAAAAGGTTATGATTGTATGATCATTTTTGTTTTATCGAGAGAAGAAGGATCGTATTTTATGCCGGCATATCATATAGATCCTCAATTCTCTAAAATTTTAAAAGAATTTTATAAAAATGGTGGAAAAATTCTACCGCTTCGATTAAGTTTTCGTGTAGAAAATCTTAACGAAAATCAACATAAAGTTTTGATTGATTTAAAAAAAGTCGAAACATTGATTCTGGATTTTTATTAAATAGTTAGATAAAAAAAGATTTCTTTGTAGCATAAAACTACTTTACGTAAATTTTATCCTATAAAAATTTTCTTTATGCTTGATATACGAAAAATAGAAGAAAATCCGCAAGAATTAAAAGATACATTAAAAAAAAGACAACAAGATGATTCAATCGTAGAGGAATTAGTATTGTTAATAAAAGAATCCAAAGCAATACAAACCAAAGTAGAAGAATTACGAGCTATTCGAAACAAAGAAAGTAAAGAAATTGGTAAATTAATTCAAACCAACAAAGAATTGGCAGAAGCTAAAAAAGAAGAGGTTCGAAAAATCGGAGACGAAATTCAACTATTAGAAAAAAAATTAGATTTTATAAGAGAAAAGCAAGAAGAAATCTTATTATCTTTACCTAATTGGCTTGATCCAGAAGTTCCCATTGGAGAAGACGAAACAAAAAATGTAGTAATAAAACAAGTGGGAGAAATTCCTCAATTTGATTTTGAAGTTTTACCCCATTACGAAATTGGCGAAAGGTTAGGCATAATCGATTTCGAAAAAGGTGTAAAATTGGCTGGTTCGCGTTTTTATATCTACCGAGGATTAGGTTCTAAATTGGAACGTGCATTGATGAATTTTATGCTTGATATTCACACCAAAAGAAATGGATATGAAGAGGTATGGGTTCCCGTTTTGATCAATGATCAAGGAATGGTTACAACAGGACAATATCCAAAGTTTAAGGGCGAATATTATCAACTCGAAAGAGATGGTTTATCTTTAATACCCACAGCAGAAGTCCCCTTGGTGAATTTATTCTATGACGAAATCCTAAAAGAAGAAGAGGTTCCTATAAGAGTTACAGCTGCATCATCTTGTTTTAGAAGAGAAGCAGGTGCCGCTGGGAAAGATACAAGAGGTTTGATTCGCGTACATCAATTTCAAAAAGTGGAATTAGTACAGATTACCCATCCAGAAGCATCAAAAAATGCTCATAAAGAAATGTTAAGCCATGCAGAGATGATCTTGCAAGAATTAAAACTTCCCTATCGCGTAATACTTTTATGTTCTGGAGATATTGGAGCAACAGCAACGAAAACTTACGATTTAGAAGTTTGGATACCCGGCTTAAAACGATGGCTAGAAATTTCTTCTGTTTCGAATTGTTGGGACTATCAAGCGCGAAGAGGAAAAATTCGAATCAAAACTGCAAAAGGAAACATCTATGCCCATACATTAAATGGATCTGGATTAGCAATAGGAAGAACTCTTGTGGCAATATTAGAAAATTATCAAAATGCGGATGGTACGTTTAATATTCCCGAAGTTCTAAAAAAATACTTAGAATAGAACATAAATTACATAATATCGAAGAAATCTTAAAATTGTTGTAATAATACTAAACAATAGAAAAGGAAATTTAAAGTAGCCAGCAAGTATTGTTATTGGATCACCTATAATAGGCAACCAAGAAGCTAATAGAGCAAAAATATTGTATTTCTGGACTAATCTATAACTTAAATCCTTTTCTGATGGTAAATGAAATTTAATAAAAAATATTTTAAAAAATTTATTATTAAATTTTATAAAAAAATAATAACCAATAAAATAATTCAACAGACATGCTAAGGAATTTCCGATAGTAGCAAAAAGTAATACTTCGCTTTTCGATAAACTTGAATGAAATGCTAACGAAACAACAACTTCCGAACTCAACGGTAATATTGTAGCAGCTAAAAACGAAACAATCAGTATACCATAAAGCCCATAATCTAAGTATAATTTATAAAATAAATTAGTTAAAATCTCCATCCTTTATGTTTTTTAATGCGTTTAAAATATCTTGGTGAATTAACCCATTAGATGCTACAATGTTATCGATCTGAATGTGAAATGGAATACCCTGAAAATTAGTCATCTTCCCACCAGCTTCTTTTAGGATCACATATCCAGCACAGGTATCCCAAGGTTTTAGGTTTCTTTCCCACATTCCATCGATCCTACCTTCCGCTGTCCAGCACAGGTCTAATACCGCCGAACCAGATTTTCTGATCCCAGTTCCAGCAGAAATCATCGCGGATAACTCACTGATAAGCTGGTTTAAAACTTCTTTTCTGTTGTAAGGTATGCCAGAAGAAAGTAATGCTAGATCTAACGAGGCTGTGGTAGATACTTGTATTCTATGATTGTTCTTATAAGCACCTTCTCCAAAAATTGCATGGTAGGTTTCTTTTAGAGATGGCATGTGAACTATTCCAGCAACGGGGTGATCGCGGAAAACAAGTCCAATCGAAATACAATATAAAGGATTACCATGGATAAAATTCCTTGAACCATCTAATGCATCGATCCACCAGCTAAAATCACCATCTTTTTTTGTTTCTCCATAAGTTTCGGAAATAATCGTATCTTGTTTAAATTTATTATCAATGATTTCTATCAATGGTAGTTCCGATTCTTTATCTGCTCTTTTGATTAAATCATGGAAATTTTCCATGATCTTGCCTTTTAATATATCTTCTTGAAATGCTAATAACGAATTGCTTAGATTCGGTATTAGATTATAGACATAAAAAATACGATCATATACTTCGTTGATGGGAAATTCAATTATACCAGTTTCTTGCATGGGAATAAATCCATAAAATACGAAAAAATAAAAAAGTCAATTCTTAATAATTCGATAAATTGCTGCTTCGGTGGCTAATCTGGCTCCAAGAAATTTCCAAATTGGCATAATATCTAAAAATGTGGCAATACTACCAGTGATGGAATCTGTCGCATTTAAAATCGAAGGTAGTTTGTTTTTTAATTGTTCTTCGAAAGGTTTGATATTTTGACTTAATGCAATGGCAATCCGATCCATTTGTTCGCTTAAAGACAATAAAATTCCCTTTGCTTGCTGGTAGGATGTAGGATCGGCAAAATTTGTAAAACGATTTTCTATTTCGGATTCTTTTTGTTGTAGAATTTTATACAAAAACTTGCCTCCTTCTTCTAAGAGATTATCAGTAAAAGGTAGTGCTAATTCAACCATTATAAAATAATAAAAAAGTTCTGCACCAGCTTTAAGTTCAAAAAATGTTTTTATGGGATTATCTTTCGATGTGAGATGGATCATATATCCTAATGCAATGGCTTTTATGCCTGCATCGATAGCTTGTTGTGGATCTGCTTCGAAGGTTCTTTCGCGCTCAGGTTTTTTTATTGCATCGTAAACGTTGTTTAATCCAGTAAAAATTCCTAACCCACCATCGATTTTATCGATTGCTTTTGCTGTTTTTACAATTTTATGGAGGTTATCATCGTATTTTGCAATTTCTCGAACTTTATCTATCATTTCTTGCGAAACATCCGAACGATATCTTTTGATTGCTCTAGAAAAATCTATGTAATAATAAAATTCTGGTGCCATTGGTAGATTATCTAGAATAAATTTTGTAATTTTAACAGAGTTATCATCTTCTTTAAATTCTACTAATACCTCTTCGATGGGGTTATCGACTGCTCCCATTTCTTTTCGTATGTTTGTTTCTAGTACTTGGATTTGGTCGCTTTCTAATTCTTCGTTGGTTATTGCTCTTAACCAAAATTCTTTTAGACTAATCAATGCATGTAAAATAGAAATAATCCAAACAACAAAATATCCATAAATAAATTGTTCTACATACTCTGGCCTTGTTTTTTGATCAGGAAATTTGTTTACCAGATAAATTAATCCTACAACAAATGTTCCATAAATAATGGCAGAAATAAGCCATGTTTTCTTTTTTCCTTTGATGTACATATAAAGAAATGATAACCAGGATAATAATCCCATAAAAAGGGTTAGAACAATATGCCAAGAGTGTAGTAATTTCCAAAGGATATCTTTTTCTTGTAGTTTATTCATAATTATACTCCCTGTTGATATCTACTGTTTATTTCTGATATTTGTTCGTTCAAAGTCCAAAAGTCATAAACAATGCCTATCCCTAACAATCCAGCACTGATTAAATATAATAAACCCGAAATCCATTTTCGCATGTAGAAACGATGTAGTCCTAAATAACCTGCAAATGTTAGTAATATCCAAGTAATATTATAATCAATAGGACCTTCGATATATCTTCGATCTGCTTCTCGATCCATCGAAGGAATTAAAAATAGATCTATTATCCAACCAATGCCTAAAAGACCCAACGTAAAAAGATAAATTGTACCACTGACAGGTTTGCCATAATAAAAACGATGAGCACCTAAAAAACCAAATATCCAAAGGATATAACCCATTAATACGCTATGAGAATTCATAAAAGAAAGTAAAAATTATTATTAAAAAAATGTCAAATGATTTTTTAATAGAATTAGCATTTGCCTTATTTTTTATTTTTAATCCTTTATGCCAGAATGCTTAAAATATCGTTCTTTTTAAGATAGATAGAAAAATTTAGAAAGAATTTGATTAAGGGGATCGTTTTGAATTTGTTCGATAGAAATTTCGTTTTTTTGACTTAATTCTTTTTTTAGATTCATGATAAAATTTTCTAATTCTTCTTGTGTGACTTTTTCTTTTAATTCGTTAGATTCAATAATTTTTGAATATAAATTTAATATTAAAAATATTTCTTTAATTCTTTTATAAATATATTCAAATATAAGGGCATTGTAAATTTTACCGGAAAGTCTATAATAAGTAGATGCTAACAAATATAACGATGCAGGTTCTGATAGTTCGTAGTTTAAAGTAAAAGAATGGATTTCTTTTTCTTTTATAGATTTTTGCAGTATATTAAACAACTTATATTCTGCGTTGATTTTCGCGTAGTAGAATATAGGGGCATTTTGTCCTAATTTAAGATGATGTTTTTTTATCAATTGTTTAAAGTATTCGAGGTTTTCTATGATGTAAGGCTGAATTTGATTTTTGTATTCTTCGTCTAAATATCGCGCAAAATAGCCTGCTAAATACACTTTAATATCGCTCTTAAAAGGTGGTTTATATTTCTGGAAGTACTGATCCATTTTTATTAAATGAATTTTAAAGGATTCCTTCCAATTCATAATTGATCTTTGATTCGCTCGTATATATAGTCTGGAATGTTAGATGCATGATTTTGTTCATCCATAAAGTTATTTTTAAGCTTTTCTTGATGAATTTCTATTGCCTTTTTGTATAAATCGACTGCTTTTTCTTTTTGTTTTATTTTCCAGTAGTAGTTTCCTAGTACAATATAGGTAGGTATGTATTCGGATTTTTTTTCTTTTAGAAAATTTAGAACCTCTTCTCCTTCTGTGGAATTGATAGATAAAAGTGTTTCTCCATATTGTAAAATAAAATCTTCGTAATTTTCTAACCCAATATGTTCCCATGCTTGAACCCAATTTTTATAATCTTCCAATATCTCTTTGGGCGAAGATAAATTCATGTGATAATAATGAATTAATTTTGTCGATAGTATTCCAAAACTTGTCAATAGATTGATTTTTATTAACGCATCTTGTGATTCGGATTTTTCTAAAATCTTCGACATAAAATGCGATAGTTTTTCGGAATTAATATATTGATAAGCAAAAGGAATCTCTTTTAGTTCTATCGATAGAATTTTCTTTTTGTTTCCTTTTAGAGCATATTCGAACAAACTATCAATATAATCGTTGTTTAGATCTTGTTTGGATGTTCCAATTAGTTCAATTTCCTGATTTTTGTAAGAGAACATTTGTTTTAATCTAATACTTGTTAATGGATTTTTGGATACTAACGTAAGGATTTGATTTTTACAAGATACCTCTATATCTTCTGGGTTGAGTTTTATTTTAACAGGAATTTTTAAATAAGAATGATCAAAAATCAAAAATGCTTCGCCATTATCTAAAACAGCAATCTGAAATTGTTTTTCATTATTTAGAGCACAAGGGTAGATTTTGGCGTTTTTGAACCATTCTTCGTGCATTTCTGTTTGTTGTTTTACTTCATTTTGTGTTTCTGTATTAGAGGGATTTTCTTCTTGTTGTTGGATTTCTTCATTTTGATTTTGTTGTGCGAATAAAAACATTGAATTATTAAATATCCCCCCGTTAAATGTTAAAACTACAAAGAGGATTTTCAGTTTATTCATATTACAAATACATTAAAATAAAAAAACGTCTGTTGGCAATTGTTTTATTTTTCGAAAAAAAGATTATTCAAGGGTAAATGTAACTGTTGTAAACCAAATAAAGTCTTTATTTTCTCCATTCACTTGGTAGGGTTGGTTGAGTAATTTGGCCTTTTGTAAAAAGATTTTTTTTACTGCTTGTACAAAATCCGCTTCGAATAAATCGATATTGCCAGAACTACTCTCGATTTTTCTGATTTTTACATCTTTGATTTTCCCATCAGCTCCAATATAAACAGCAACAGAAACTTTCACTTGACCTAAGCTGGAACGTTTGGCTCTTTCGGGATAATCATCGGGAGAAATGTTTACAGCAATCTTAGCAGTATATCTTTGAAAAAAATCCAGTGTTGGATCAACAGCATTGTTCCAGTTGATTTTTTCTTCTACTTTTTGTGTGGTTTCTATGATTTGTTCCGAAAGTTCTTTTGTTTGACTTACATTAGTAGGAAGCTCTGGCTCTTGGTATTCAATAAAGGACAAATCTGTCGATAGAGAAATTTGTGTTGGAATATCACTTTTTTTCTCTGGCAATAATCGATAAACAAAATCAACTAAAAATATTAAAATGATTTGTAGAATCACCCCTAGGATTGTCCAATATCTTAAATCCCATTTTTCTAAAATTTGATTTATGTTTAGCACTGTCATAATGATTCTTTGGGTTTAGTAGAAATAATAACGTTTTTTATACCAGCTTCTTTTAATTCTTGTAGAATCTTATACATATGCTTAAACGATACAGATTGATCGATGTTTAAATAAACGCGAAAACTAGAAGGAAGTTCATAGATTTTTTTTGTTAAAGCATCGCTTAGGTTTTCTACGGGAATTTCTTGGTTAAAAAAATAAACCTTATTCTGATTAGCTAAGTTTTGATTCATATAAACAATTAAGGGATAGGGAGAACTTTGAACCTCTGTGGTAATTTCTGGTAAATCTACCTCCATTGGTTTTTGATCCGTAAGCATTGTTGTGGAAATATAGAATATCAACAACAAAAAAGCAATATCGCCCATTGCAGCAACAGGAATAGATTCTAATTTTCTTTTTTTTCTTAACTTCATAACTTATTTTTTGATTGTTATCGAAAATTTGTTTAGTTGTTTCTGCTTCATACCATGGATCAGTTCGGGAACAAGCTTAGAAGGACAATCGGGGTGTACCTGTATGGCGAAAACTATTTCTGGGTTTTGTTTGAACTTTTCTTCCATAATGGTTAAGATATCGTTCAATTCGTATGTTTTATTATCGTAGATAAATTTTTCTTCTTTGGTTATTTCTAATTTTAATAGATTCTTTTTTTCTATTTTCATTGGGGGAGCATCTTTTTTAGGCAATGGTAGCTTTACTCCTTTAAGTTCTAACAAAGCACTTGCTGCTAAAAAAAAGATAATCAACAAAAATGCTATATCTGCTGTACTCGCTAAGGGAATTTCTTCTGGATCGCGACTTTTTCTTTTGATTTTAATTGCCATGTTTTTCTTGTAGCTTATTGATTAACAAAGTACCACAACGTTCTAATTCTATTGTAACAGAATCGATCTTATACAAAAACAAATTATAGATTAAATATGTTGGTATTGCAATCAATAATCCAGCCTGAGTTGTTATAAGTGCTTCTTCTACACCTGCTGCTAAATCTTTTGCTGTTGGAGCTGCTTTTACAACAAATTGAATAAAACTATGCCTCATACCAACCACTGTTCCAAAAAAACCAAGTAAAGGAGCTAAATTTCCTAAATTCGAAAGAAGATTTAGTCCTTTTTCTAATTTTCCTAATTCTATTGTAGATGCATTTTCTATTTGTTTTTCTACGAAGGCAATATCTTTATCTTTTACTTTAATAGCTTCGCGTAAAACACGGGAAATCAAACGAGAATCCTTTTTTAGAAAATCTTCTAAGCTATCTATACCTTCTTCCATTTTTTTAGTAAATTCATTAAAATAATTTTTTGTGTTCGCTCCACTTTTTCTAAAAAAATAATATCTTTCTAAGCTAAAACCAATAATGATAGAAGAAATCAAACCCAAAAAATACATGGTTCCACCACCTTTGTTGATCCAATCTAAGATGGTTTCTTGTTCTGGGGTTTTTGGAGGATTTTGTTCCTGCGATAATAACTGCTTTTGCTGAACAACAAAAATCTGTGTTATTAATAAAAATATAACTAAATAAAAGATTGGTTTATTCGTAATTAGATGATTAATTAACTGGTTAGTTTTCATTAGTAATACAATAAAAAAGTACGTAAAAAAACGTCAATTTTTTAATTTTATAAGTATACTTAAATATAAATTGACATAAAAATCAATCTATTAGACTGTCAATTTGAATATTCACATAGGAGTAAAAAATGGGGAAAAAGGTTTATTACAAATTAGAAGATAAAATCGCAACAATCATCATGGATTCCGATAAAGAAAATACCATTGATGGCGAATTTATTGAGGATTTTCGAATCGCACTAAAAGAGATTCAAAATACCAATGCAAAAGTTGTCGTTATCGAATCTGCAAAAGAAGATTTTTTTTGTAATGGATTTCATCCGAATGTTTTTTTGGGAGCGAGTGGAGAACAAATTAAAAAAAACATGAGAGATTTATTAATCTTAGGAGCAGAACATTTTTTTTATCCTCTTCCTACTATATCTGTGATTACAGGTTATGCAGCAGGTGGGGGCGCATTTATTGCCTCTTATAATGATTTTCGTTTTATGAGTAAGAAAAAATCTCGAATTGGTTTTACCGAAGTGAATTTAGCGATGACTGTTCCTTCTACTGCATTAGAAATCTTGGCTATAAAGATTGGTTATCAAAATTTAATTCAGGTTGTCATGCTAGGGAAAATGCTTAAAGCAGAAGAATGTCTAAAATTTAACCTTGTAGATGAAATTTTCGAAACCCACGAAGAAACGCGGAATGCTGCATATAAATTAGCTAAACAAATAGCTAATTTACCCATCCAGTCGTTAAAATCCTTAAAAAAAGGCTCCCAACGTTGGATTAATAGAGAACATTTCGAAGCACAAATGGAGAAAGATCTAAAAGAAGTGGAAGAACTTATGCTCCATCCAGATTGTATGGAAGCATTCAGTGCCCTAAAAGAAAAAAGAAGACCTAAGTTTACATCTTAAAAAAACGCTCATAATGAGCGTTTTTTTAAATGGCACGTTCAATTTTTTCGATTGTAAAAGAACGATCTTTGTTTAAAACAGCAACGTCGCCAATTTTTTTCCCTAAGAGAATCTTTCCTAATGGAGAAGCATAAGAAATAATATTTTTTTCTGGGTCTACATCCCAAGGACCCAAAATTGTATAATCTATATTTTCTCCAGTAGAATTGTCTTTAACAGAAACTTTGGTTCCAATAGATACTACATCAGTACGAACTTTGGATGGATCGATAGGTACAGCTTTTTTTAAATCTTCTTCGAGTTTGGTAGCTTCTGCTCTTAGTTTATCTTGTCTTTCTAATGCTGCTTTGTATTCTGCATTTTCGCGAAGATCACCTTTTTCTTGTGCTTCGCCTATTTCTCTCGAGTTTTCGGGCATTTCCACATACAAGATATGATCGAGATGTCTTCTTTTTGCTTCGATAGCTTCTTGTGTTGTGTATATAATATCATCGGATGGAATAAAGATTTCGATTTTTTCTTCTTTTTCGTAAATGGGTTCTTCTTCTAAATCTGCTTCTAACGTAATTTCTAGATCGGTTATATCTGGTCGGATTTTTTTGATGAATTCTTTAAAGTTTTCTTTATGAGCATCTGGTATATATGGAACATTTTTAAACAATATATAAATTCTTTTTATAAAAGATTCACTTGCATTTTGGATATATTCGCTTATTTTTGATTTTTCTAAATTTTCTACGGTTATGTTTACGTTACCAAAAATTGTTTCTATTGCTAAATTCTTTAATCGATTGCCGCGTGTTTCGATTCGTTCTAATGGTTTTAATAACCTAAAAATTTGTAATAAGACATCATATTTGGTAGTTTGGATCCAATCGTAATCTTTTTCCCAATCATTTTCTAAAATATTTTTACTAATCCATAAGAATATTTCTGGGTACTCTCTGTATTTTCTCATGATTAAATCTATATAGTTTCTTAATACATCTTTTCGGTTTAATTGATCTAGCTTTTCTATAATGTATTTATGAACTTTGATAGTTGGTTCTAATAGTATTTGCTCGAGAATCTCTACATAGTTATCTTTTGCTTCGATAATTAGATCGACAAATTGTTTTTTAAAGTCAGTATTTTTAATCTGATAAAAAATATTGAGTATTTGTTTGGTATCGAGTTCTTTTAATAGTTCGATGATTTCGTTTTTATCGATTTTACGCGATTTTGTAATATCGTTGTTGGGGTAGGTTTTTTCGAATAAGTTCAAAAATAGATATGCCAAGATTTTTTTTAGAGGATCTTTACTTTCTTCCTGAGATAAAAAATACTCTGCAAAAGTTTCGGATGCCTTTTCTGTTATGTCTGGACTTACAGTTAAGCTTTCTAAGGCAATTTCTAGTTTTTTATCCCATTCTTTTACGTTATTGAATTTGTTTTCTAACTCTTCGGAATAAGAAAGTTCTCTATCCCACATAAGAATTTCGTCGCGTTTTTTAGGACTAAAACCAAAATATTGACTTTCTTTTAGAAGCTTTCTTGCATCTTGCCACCACTTATTCCATTCAGATTTCGAGATTAACTTGTCTAATATTTCTGCTTTTACTTGTGCTAAGGTAATTTTTTTATTGTAGGATTCCAAAAGAATTTTAAAGAATTCTAATTTGTTTTCTTTACAGAGTTTTTTTAATTCTTCTGGATTTTCGTAATACCTTACCCATATATGATTGGGTTGTAAAGCTTGTAAACTAGAGATTGCCATATCGAGACCCATTTTTTGATTTTGATTTTTATCAAAGTCGATGATAATCTCGTTTTCGTTGATTTGCTTAATTTTTCCCACACCCCTTTTACGATGGTAGACATAATTATTTGTATCGAAAACGATGTATTTTTCGAAATTGCTTATACCAATGTTGATAGGTTTTTTGGGGTTGGTTAATTCTGATAAACGCAAAAAAACATCTAATAAAGAATGTTTTTTATATTTATTTTTGTAGGCTTTGATTAATTCTTCTCTTAAACGGGATAAAGCTTTGCCTTCTTTTCTTTTATATTTAAGATCAATTCCTTTTAAACGTTTTTCGTTTTCTTCTCGTTTTTCTTGTTCGATTGCATTAGAGATAATCTTTTTAAGAAGATCGATGACGATGTCCCATTCCTCCAATTCTTTGTATTTTTCTACAAGTTGGGGATAGTTTGCTATAATAAAATTATAATTTTTATTGTTATTGAGTATTCTTTCTATTCTTTCGAAAAATTTTAAATCTTCGTGATATTCATCTACGAGGGTTTTCCAAATTTCTTCTAGTTTATCTGTTTTGTTTTCTTTTGCATAGATTTCCGCAGCGCGTTTTAAGTATATTCCTGCTTCTTCTGGATCATCCACAGCGATTAATTTAGCATATTTTACTGCTGAATCTGCATCTTTTTTATCGATCTCTATAATGGTTTTTAAGATAGATTTTGTTTCTTTTTTCCCTTTGAGTTTTTCTATGGTATCTTGTTTAAATTTTAAGATATCTACAATGCCAGGATGATTTTTTAGTTTATCGATTTCTTGGGGAAAAAAATCTAAGATTTGATCACAAATATAAACAATGATAGACCAACGTGTCGCTAATTGAAAATCATGTAATAAGCTTATGACTAAATCGAACAAATTGTCTTCTTCGGAAGGATCTCGTTCAATGGTTTTAGAAAATGCTATTATAACGGGGATTAATCTTCCTAAAATCGTTTTATCATTTTCTGTGTTTTTGTACTCTGCTAGTGTTTGTAAGATTTCTTTTTGTTCCTCTTCCGAAGCATTAGCTACCTCTTTTGCGAAGTTGATGTAGCTTTCGATTTTACTCAATTGATAAGAAGAAAAATCTTTTGTTAGTTTTTCTTCGTTTATTAAAGTAAATAATTTATTCAATAATTTCTTATCTTGTGTTTCTATTGATGGATTCATTTACAACTCCTTTTAAATTATTCAAAAAATAACAAAATTTTAAAATAAAAATTGTATAAAGGTTTAAAATTTTTTTCAATTTTTAAACGTCAAATTAAATATATAAAAGTTCTTTTTATTTAAATTAGTAAAATGAATCAAAAAATCAAGAAAAAAATATCATTTATCATAATGGTTAGAAAAACTTGACATCAAAACTTTTATCTATATTCCATCGAATTCTATGAATCTATCAAACAGTTATTTAATAGAAGTTAGTTGGGAAGTATGTAGACAAGTAGGAGGAATCTATCAAGTAATTCGTAGTAAAGCACCAATCATAACAGAACATTTTAAAGATCGCTATTGTCTTATTGGACCTTATATAAAAGGTATCTCTGAATTAGAATTTGAAGAAATGCAACCAACGGGTGTATACCGAGAAATCCTTCAAAACATAGCTAAAAAAAACCTAAAAGTAAAATTTGGTAAATGGCTAATTACAGGAAGTCCTAATGTTATTCTGATCGATTTTTTATGTTTATTTGATCGTATTCAAGAATTTAAATACTTCTTTTGGAAAGATCATGGCATAGAAACACCAGATGAAATGTGGATTAATGACGCTATTTTATTTGGATATCAAGTAGCAGATGTGATTGAATGTTTTATAGAAGCATTTTCGTCTAAACCTATTTTGGTACATTTTCATGAATGGAATGTGGGAGCTGCAATACCTATCATAAAAAAAAGAAGCCTACCAGTAAAAATTGTTTTTACTACTCATGCTACATTACTTGGACGTTATATAGCACCAAACGTAGATAACATTTACGAATATATTAAATTTATCAACCCTTATGACGAAGCAAAAAGATACAATATTTTTTCTCATTATTTGATAGAGCGAGCGGCAAGTTATGGTGCAGATGTATTTACAACTGTAAGTGAGATCACCGCAGAAGAAATCAAACATCTTTTACACAAAAAAGTTGATATTATTACCCCAAATGGTTTAAACATCCGACGTTTTACCGTAGCTCATGAACATCAAAACTTGCATGGTCTTTTTAAAACAAAGATTCATCAATTTGTTGCAGGTTATTTTTTCCCTTATTATACGTTTGATTTAGAAAAAACCCTGTACATTTTTACTTCTGGTAGGTATGAATTTCGAAATAAAGGCATCGATCTCTTCTTAGATTCTCTTCCTGCACTAAATCATCTTTTAATGCAGAATAATATTGACATCACTGTGGTTGTTTTTATCATTACTAAAGCAAAAACCAAAGGCTATCGCTATGATGTTTTACAGAATCAATTTATCTATGATGAGCTAAACCATGTATGCGAAACCGTAGCAGAAAGAATTCCTCAACGTCTGCTAAATCAAATCATCGAAAAGCCACAAATCAATACAGAAGAACTTATAAACGAAACAGAAAGAATGTATCTAAAAAGAATCTATTATTCATGGAAAAAAAATGGACTACCTTCTGTTGTAACACACGAAATGGAATATCCAGACGATGTAATATTAAATACAATTTACAAAAATCATTTATTGAATCAGAAAGAATCCAGAGTAAAGATTGTTTATCATCCAGATTTTTTGTCTAGTTTTGGTTCTGTGGTTAAATTAGATTACTTAGATTTTATCCGCGGATGCCATTTAGGAATCTTTCCCAGTTATTATGAACCATGGGGCTATACACCAATGGAGTGTTCTGCTGCTGGTATTCCTTCGATTACTTCTGATCTTACAGGTTTTTCTTTGTATGTAAAGAAAATGCTTCCCAATCACGAAGAACATGGACTTTTTATCTTAAATCGCAAAAATCAATCTTACCACGAATCTATTCAACAGTTAGCAAAAATGATTTTTAATGTGGTATCTTTAAGCCGACGACAAAGAATCGAATTAAGAAATCGTGTAGAAAGTATAAGCGAAATTTTCGATTGGAAAAACTTAATTCAATATTATCTCCAAGCTTATGATTTAGCCTTAACCAAAATTCAATCATAAGCTTGGAAAAATCATTATATTTTGCTTTCTATTCCAAAAATAAGGGAATTTAATTGCATACTTCTACTGTATTTAAAATAGGTAGGTTTTAAGTTTGTATGAAAGAGGAACCAATCAGAAACAAAAGAAGTTTTGGATAATTCAAATTCGCTTTTATTTTTAAAACCATGTTCGTAAGTAAAATAAATTATCTTCTGTTCTAATTTTTTTGCAAAACCAAGAGTTACATGATGTTCTATCGTCATTGTTAATAAAGGATGTATGCCCTCAGAAGGAGTAGGGAATTTGCCATAATTATATCCCATAGAAAAGATATAGGTATTAAAATATAATTCCATACCCAATGCAGATACTATTTGATTGTTCCAATTTTGCCTAATTTGAATTGTATTACTAGAATATCCAAATGGTGTCGTAATAAAAGGTGCTTCTGATTGGATTTTGATTTTTCTAAAATAAGAATTCCATAAAATATAATTTAAATCAAGGTAGATTTTAAAAAAATTAAAATCGAATTGAATACCGCCTCTGTAGTATTCTGGAAAGCTAATTCTTGCTTCTGCTTTGTGTTCTAATATCAGATCATTATTAAATGTTTCGTAAGATTTTATACCACCCTTTACTTTAAATCTATTTGCTGAATGATAAGATATTCCCCAAATTAGGTTGTAGTTATTAAAGGGGATTTTTTGGCTTAATCCTAAAATAACAGCATGAGATATATTCTTTCCAGAAAATTCAAAGGATTGTTCAGGAGAAATAAATAAATTCATAAGATCTTTCTTGTGATTTTGCATTTTGATTGATAAATAACTAAGTTCATAACCAATCCCTAAATTTAGATGATTGATACGAAATCCTATTCCTTGGACAAGAGATGGATTAGCCATCCTCATAATAAAATTTTCTTTTAATGGTTCAAGATTTCTATTATAAAATAAAATATTTTCTAGGTTACCTCCTCCGCCGCCTTTAACCAAAAAAGAAATTGAATAGAATATATTTTTATAGATTGGTAAACCATATCCAAAGTTTGGTAAAATTGCTTGTAGAGTTTCTTGATTATGATTAAAATAGATCTTTGAATTTAAAAGATTTATATATTGATCTTCGTAAATAGTTTGAACTATGTTATTTCTTATCGAAATTTCCCATTGGTGATATGAACTACCTAAACTAAAAGCTAAATTTGCTGGGTTTAAAAAATTAGAAAAAACCGATTCTTTTGTTGATGATCCTGCACCTGCAATACCAGAAAATTTAGATCCATAGGAAATCATAAATAAACCATTTGTAGAAAAAATGAGCTTAGGAAGAAATACGATAAAAACAATCACAGAATAAATTTTATTTTTCATGTTCCACCTCGAATTTATATAAATCATGGCAATTAACACAATAAGATGTTAAGATAGATAAATTTTCTTGAATTTTTTTGTTATCTTTTTTGTTGATCGAATCTGCTAATATATCAAATTGATTGTGAGTTGCAAAACCTAATTTTTTAAATTCAGAAGGAAGTTTAATCAATATCATTTTTTCTGCTGCTTTTAATTCGTTCACCATATTCATACCTACTTTCTTAGAAGATTGATAGGCAAATTCATAATTTTCGTTCGATAGACCAACATGTATATAGTGAAGAGCTTTTAATAGTTCGCGCATCTCCATTAAAACAAATTCCTTTTCTTCTTTTGTTAAAAAAATAGCTTTCCTTTGTTCGTTATTCGTTTTAGGTGTTTGACAGTTTGTCATAACTATAAGTAATAGGATGATTTGTATTTTTATCTTCATATTGTCCAAATAATGAGAATGCGTCTCATTATCAATTATTTTTATATTAAAATCTATACAATATAAATTTTTTTTGTAAAATCAACTGATTACTTTTCTGGTTGTATCAAGAATCCCTTCCATAAAATCGTCTTTTATAAATCCATGAAGCTCCACAAAGCATTAGTAAACATTATAATAGAAGCACTTTATAAAGTTCTAAAAGAAAATCATTATTCCGATAAAGTCTTAGAACATTATTTTAAAACAAACCCAAAATTAGGAAAAAGAGATCGAAAATTCATTGCAGAGTCGGTTTATACCATTGTTCGATATTACTATTTTTTTGAATACATCACAGGCACGAGTGACTTAACAAAAATTTTTTCTGCTTATTTACATTACAATCAATTAGAGTTCGAAAATTTACAAGAAATACTACCTCCTGTTAATCTTTCTGTGGATTTAAACCAAATTCCTAAAAGAATTCAACTTTCTTACAACGAAGATTTATGGAACGAAGGCATAAGCCAATTAGGGGAAGAAAAATGGTTAAAAGAAGCTTCTGCCTTAAACGAACATGCAAAATTAGTAATTCGCGTAAATACCTTGGTAACTTCCAAACCAGAATTGCAATCACTTCTTCTAAAATTAGGCATAGAAACAGAAGAACATCCTGATGTCGAAGAAGCATTAATCATTAAAGATAAAACCTTTGTAAGTTCCAATGAATATTTTTTAAAAGGATATTATGAATTTCAGGATTTGTCTTCTCAGAGGGTGGCACATTTTATTCCCGAAGATGTTTTACAAAATGCAAGTAGGATTATCGATGCATGTGCAGGTGCTGGTGGGAAATCCCTTCATCTTTCTGCTTTAAAACGAAATAAAGGTCAAATCATTGCATTAGATGTAAACCCCAAAAAATTACAAGAATTAGAAAAACGAAGTAGAAGAAATCGTTCATCCAATATTGTGGTTAAACCGATTGAGTCGAATAAAACCATTAAGCGATTAAAAGATTCTGCGGATATTTTATTGTTGGATGTACCATGCACAGGTACTGGTGTGATAAAAAGAAATCCAGACACAAAGTTAAAATTTACCTCAGAAAATAAGCAAGAAATCCTACAACTACAAAGAGAATTATTGTTGAATTACTCTAAAATGCTTAAAAATAATGGCTATTTGTTGTATGTAACATGTAGTATTTTACCAGAAGAAAACGACTATCAAATCCAATGGTTTTTAGAAAATAAAGAACAATTTCAGCTTGTTAAAAAACAAACGATTTATCCATCGGAAGGTTTTGATGGATTTTTTATGGCTTTACTAAAAAAAGGTTCTTCGAAGGATTGATCTTATGTGGTATGCAATTCTTTTGTTTTTGCACCTATTATTTGCTACGATTTGGGTAGGTGGACATTTGGTATTAAGCATAGGAATTTTACCCCAAGCAATCAAGACAAAAGATGTTTCTATTATAGTGAATTTTGAATCTATATACGAAAAAATAGGGATTCCTTCTTTGGTTGGTCAAATCTTGACAGGAATCATACTATTTCTAATGCGAGTAGAAAATTATTCTGTTTTGCTTCGATGGGATGATTTTATTGGCAGACATTTTATTCTAAAAATTTTGTTGCTGTTATTTACAATAGGACTTGCCATGCATGCACGTTTAAGAATTGTTCCAAAGTTAAACAAAGAGAACCTAAACATCTTGGCAATTCATATTATTACAGTAAGTATTGTGGGAGTTTTGTTTGTTTTAGTAGGTATAAGCATCCGTATGGGAATTTTTTGATTTATTTTAAACGAATTGCCTTCCATTGTCCAGAACTATGGGTGCCACTGTACTTGCCTTCGATTTCTCCTTTTTCGTTCAATGTACCAAAATATGTTTGTTTGAATTCATAAGGTGAACCGATTTCTTGACAAGCTTTTCCTACACATGCTCGAACAAACTGGATGTTATTACCTTTGATTTGAATGTATTGCAAAAATTCTGTTTTGCCTTTACCCCATTGGGGAAACCTTACATAACCACCAGGAAACCCTGACTGTGTTTGGTAAATCGTTAGAACACCTTCGTGTCCTCCAGCAATGATTTTGTAGGTTCCGATAAAATTTTGATTAATAATATTTATGGAACTTGACTTCTGATCTTCTTTAAAGGATTCTTCGTCTCCAAAAAAAACAATTTTTTTGATGGAATCTAACAAATAGCTATTTTCGATGTAGTCTTGGTTTTCCGAAGGTTCTTTTAATAGAATTTGATTTATGTTCATAGAAGATAGAATGCCCTGTTTGATTTCGGTATTTTTAAAAAAAATATAAGCTGGTTTTTCGATCTTACAAGTATTCTCTGTAAGAGAATTTTGAATTACTGCTGTTGCCATAGACGAAGCTGTTATTAGAGTAATTGTTGGCAAAATATTTTGTTTATTGTTAAAAAAGTCTTTTAAATGTTGGATAATCATAAAAATTAAATCGGAATTTTTTAAATTTTAATAAATTTTTTTTATTATTGGAAAGATTTTACGTCTAAACCGATAATAATAATAGATTGATTGACAAAAAATCATCATTTAATTAATATAAAAAAAACGAGGGAATGTATGTCACTTTCAGAAGATAAAATAAGCTATCCGCAAGAAATACTCCATTACGAAAAAAAAATCTATGATCAACGCCAATTGATAGAAATTTCGCGTGCACTAAATTCTACATTAGATTATAAATATTTGATTAATGCAGTTGTAGATGTTTGTTTAGCACAAGTGCAAACCCTAAGTGCAGCGTTGTTTCTAATTCCCGAAATGGACGCAGATTCTTTGGAATTAGTACCAGACTTTAAAGGATTTGATTTAATTTATTCGTTAGATCATTACAAAATCTCGTTAGAGTCTTCGTTAATCCATCTTTTTAAAGAAACCAACAAAGCATATACTATTCTAGAATTAGAAACGCATTCTCGATTGCAAAACAACAAAGAGGTATTGATTTTAAAAGAATTGGGGGGCCATTTAATCATTCCGATGAAAGCAAAAGGAAACATTATTGGCCTAATCATCTTAGGGGAAAAAATTACCGGCGAAGAATATACCAATTCGGAAAAAGAATTTTTAGTCGATCTTGCTTCCCTTGGTGCGATTGCAGTAGATAATGCGAGATTGTACGAAAGAGCAACTGTCGATATGATGACAGGTCTAAAAAATCATGCTTATTTTCAATCCCGCTTAAAAGAAGAAAGAGAAAAGGCGTTAAAACGAAATACAAGTCTTTATTTTATGTTAACAGATGTAGATAAATTTAAAACCTTCAACGATACTTATGGACATCAAGCAGGAGATGAAGTGTTAAAAGCTGTTGCAAAGGTGCTACAAAGTTTAGCAAAACCACCATTTTTCGCTGCGCGATATGGAGGAGAAGAGTTTTGTTTAGTAATGCCTGGTTTAAAAAATGACGAAGAAGCCCTCGAAATAGGAGAAAAATTCCGTTCTGGTGTAGAAAATACGGTTGTATATCACGAAGGTAAAGAGCTAAAAGTAACTGCCTCTGCTGGTATCGCGAAGTTTGATCCGTCTTTGGATGCTAAAACAAATAAAAATATTATAGAACGAGCAGATCAAGCTTTATACGAGTGTAAAAGACAAGGAAGAAACAGAGTTTTGCTCTACAACAAAATCTTTATCAAACAATCATAATTCGATTTTGAATTTTTGAATTGTTGGTTACTTGTTAAATAAATCTTCATTATTTTGAAAAAAATATTTAATAAAATATACTAAAAAATATTCAATTTATTTAATGAATTTAGTTCATTTGTTAAAAAATTTATAATATCAATAAAAAAAATAATCATTTTATCACTTTATTGTTGACGTAATCTAAAATTCAAAAAAGCTATCCTTCGTTTAATCTTATCATTGATAAAAAGCGAGGATGTAGAATGTTTTCTTATGTTTTTGCAGGACAAGGATCACAAAGACCTGGAATGGGAATGGATTTTTATCAGGAATTCGAAGAAGCAAAAAGGATCTTTGATTTAGCTTCGGAATCCTTAGGTGAAGATCTAAAAAAGATTTGTTTCGAAGAAGATCCACGGTTAAATTTAACAGAATATACCCAACCATCTATATTGACCATGGAAATTGCTGTATACGAAGTATTAAAAAAATATAATAAAATTGGTCAATATTTTGCAGGTCATAGTTTGGGAGAGTATAGTGCTTTAACTGCAGCAGGTGTTTTAGAAATTCAGGATGCTGTAAAAATCGTCAAAAAAAGAGGTGCTTTAATGCAACGTGCAGTCCCCGAAGGTGTAGGTTCTATGGCTGCATTGATTTCGGAAAATATTTTTCAACACAACTTTCAACCAATTCTTGATAAATACGAAGTAGATCTTGCAAACCTTAATTCTAAGGATCAAGTTGTAATTAGTGGAAAAAAAGAAGGTGTAGAAAAAGCTGTAGAGGAAATTAAACAAAACTTTCCTGTAATTGATGCAGTATTTTTGAATGTTAGTGCTCCATTCCATTCGCGATTGATGAAAGAAATAGAACCAGAATTTCGCGATTATTTAATGCAATTTCCTATAAAAAAAGAAAATTCTACCATCGTTTTATCGAATTTTACGGGGGATTTTCATCAACCAGAAAAGCTTATTGATAATCTTGTGTTTCAGATCAGTGGTTCTGTAAAGTGGATAGAAAATATGCAAAAACTAATAGAAAAAAACCTCAAAATCATCGAGATTGGACCCAATCGACCATTAGGAAAATTCTTTTTAACATTGAATGTTGAAGTTCCATCGATTATTAATGTTCGGTCAATGACAAAGCTATTTCCAGAAATAAAAAGTAATTCATGAAGGAGTGGATATGTTTCGCGAAAAAAATTATTGGGCAATTATACTTGGTGGTTCTAGTGGATTTGGATTAGCAAGTGCAAAACGATTAGCAAAAGCAGGAATGAATCTTTGTATTGTTCATAGAGATAGAAAAGGAGCAATGCATAGAATTGAACCAGAGTTTGAATTAATCAAAAAGGAAGGAGTAAAGTTAAAGACCTTTAATTTAGATGCATTAAGCGAAGAAGGAAGAAAGACCGTCTTAGATGATTTACAAAACGAATTACAAAATACAAATGGAAAAGTGCGAACTTTATTACATTCCATTGCTTTTGGTAATTTAAAATTGATGGTACCAATCAAAAAGCATCGTAATTATGATGCGGTAGAAAAATTAGCATCGAAGTTGAATATAGATAAAGATAAATTACGCGAAGAAGCAACAAAATTATTCTTAGAAGAGAATATAGACGAGTTGATGTATTTAGCAAAAGAACCCGAATACAACGAAGAATTCTTTTTAACAGACGAAGATATTGCAAATACTATTTATTCTATGGGCACGAGTTTATATACTTGGGTAAAAGATATTTTTAACCGAAACTTGTTTGCAGAAGATGCAAGAGTTTTGGGTTTAACAAGCGAAGGAAACGAAGTAGCATGGAGAGGGTATGCAGCAGTAAGTGCAGCAAAAGTAGCGTTAGAATCTATTTCGCGTTCTATTGCTTTTGAATTTGGTCCTTATGGTATAAGAAGCAATATCTTACAACCGGGGGTAACAGATACTCCTGCATTAAGGTTGATTCCAGGAAGTACTCATATGGCAGCTCATTCTCGTTTAAGAAATCCCTTGGGACGTCTAACAACACCAGAGGATGTTGCAAATGTAGTATATGTGATGAGTTTAGACGAAACAGCATGGATCAATGGAACGATTATTCGCGTTGATGGTGGAGAACGTATTGCTGGGAGTTAATAGGAATTTATGAAGTATAAAGAATTTTTAGAAAGAACACATTTTGATAAAATAGAATTAATAGCTTTTTCGCAAGGAAATCTAATTGAAGATCCACCTGGCGAAATTGCAAAGTTGCCTACACCACCGTTTTTGTTGATAGATAGAATTAACTTAATCGAAAAAGGAACCAAAAAAGGCAAAATTATTGCCGAAAAAGATATTTTAATTGATGAGTGGTTTTTTCAGTTTCATTTTCGCGATGATCCAGTTATGCCTGGTTCTTTTGGGTTAGATGCTATATGGCAGTTGATAGGTTTTTATTGTTGTGTTAGTGGAGCAATCGGTTCTGGTAGAGCATTAGGAGCAGAAGCTGTCGAGTTTAGTGGACAAGTTCGACCTCATAATAAAGTAATTCAGTATCAAATCGATATACTTAGGTTTAGCGAATTAAAAGAACAAGGGGTTTCTATTGCAATCGCTGATGGTAATTTGTTCGTTGATGGAGAATTAATTTATACAGTTAAAAAGGCTAGAGTTGGTATCTTTAAAGGTATTACATATCGAAACTATCCTCATAAAACACAAAATCATTTAGGGGGAATTTTAAAATAATCATCTGGAGAATCGTATGAGCGAAAAAAAATTGGCATTGGTAACGGGAGCAAGTCGAGGAATAGGAAAAGCCATTGCAAAAGAACTCAATCAAAAAGGATTTTTGGTTGGAATCCATTATAATTCTTCGAGGCAGTCCGCAGAAGAATTGCTAAAAGAATTAGGCGATGGATTATTGATACAAGCAGATCTTTCTACAATCGAAGGTTGTGATAAGGTATACGAAGAAATCAAAAATTCAAAATTAACCCTAGAAGTTTTGGTAAACAATGCTGGTTATGTAAAGGATAATCCCATTTTTAATGCGACATTAGAAGAATTCGATCAAATGATCAACATTAACATGAAGACCGTTTGGTATTTAACAAAACGGTTGATGCGTTTAATGATTCGCAATCGTTCAGGAAGAATTATCAATATTTCGTCTATTATTGGAAGTATTGGAAACCCTACTCAATCCATTTATGGTATGACCAAAGCAGCAATCGATAATTTTACAAAGACAGCTGCTATGGAAATGGCTGAATACGGCATATTAGTTAATTCCATCGCACCTGGATTTATCGATACAGATATGACAAAGAATTTACCCGAAGAACATAAAAATATGATTCTAAGTCGAATTCCTTTAAAGCGTATGGGAACACCAGAAGAAATCGCACAAGTTGTTGGGTTTTTAGCAACATCTGGTACGTATATTACAGGTACTGTGATTCATGTGAATGGAGGAATGTATGGCGGTTAATCAGGAACTAAAAGAAATGCTTTTAAATTCTATCCCTCAAAAGCCACCATTCCGTTTTATCGACGACATTCTAGAAATCTCTGACGACTATGTTGTTGGAAAATATACCTACAAAAAAGACGAATTTTTTTATGCTGGACATTTTCCTGGTAAACCAATTACACCTGGGGTAATTATTCTTGAAACAATGGCACAAACAGGTGTCGTTACACTAGGAATGTATTTAGAATTTAAAAAAGGCAATCCTCTTGATAAAATAACATTATTCACAGAAGCCCAAGTAGAATTTTTAAATACAGTGCTTCCCGAAGAAACAGTTTTGATTTATGGTAAATTGATCTATTATAGGAAAAATAAAATCAAAACAAGCGTAGAAGTAAAAAAAGAAGATGGGACCAAAGTTGCAATTGGTGAATTAGCTGGTGTAGGTGTTACAAAATAAAAAAAGGAGTAATTATGGAAAGAAGAGTTGTTGTTACAGGAATTGGGGTTATTACATCCAATGGTCATGGAAAAGAAGAGTTTGCAAATGCATTAAAGCAAGGTAAAAGTGGGATTCGTTTTCGAAAAGAACTCGAAGAATTAAAGTTTTCTTGTCAAGTTGGAGGATGGATCGATAAAGAAGTTTTAGATCAAAAAGCACAGAAATATTTTTCCGAAGCAGATCTGTTAGCAATGAATGAAATCATGATATTATCTAGCATAGCAGGAATTGATGCATGGAGAGATGCTGGTTTCGAAGTGCCCGATTCCAAATCCGATTATGTGAATTGGCATGCGGGTTGTGTTATAGGATTAGGTTTATCGGGAATTGATACGATTGCAGAAAGGGTTATTCCTTATATCGATTCGGGAAAAGTAAAAAGATTAGGTTCCACTATGGTAGAACAAATTATGATGAGTTCTGTTTCTGCGAAAATGAGTGGTCTTCTTGCATTAGGAAATCAAGTAACATCTAACAGTAGTGCATGTAATACTGGTACAGAAGCGATTATTATGGCTTACGAAAGAATTAGAAGAGGTGATGCAGAAGTTATGTTGGCAGGTGGTGCAGAATCTTCTTCTAAATATGTCTGGGGTGCTTTTGATGCGATGAAGGTACTAAGTTCAAGATTTAATGATCAGCCAGAGAAAGCATCGCGTCCCATGAGCGCAAGTGCTGGTGGTTTTGTGCCTGGTTCTGGTTCTGGAATTTTGCTTCTTGAAAGTTTAGAAAGTGCACAAAAGCGAAATGCGAAGATTTATGCAGAAATTATCGGAGCACATTTAAATTGTGGTGGTCATCGAATGGGCGGAAGTATGACTGCGCCAAATTCCACCTCTGTTCAAATATGTATCAAAGAAGCAGTTCGAAAGGCAGGGATCAAACCAGAAGAAATTGATGCTATAAATGGACATTTAACTGCAACAATGGCAGATCCCATTGAAGTAAATAATTGGGCAACCGCATTAGGTCTTCCACCAGAGAAGTTTCCTTATATTCAATCCACAAAATCTATGATTGGTCATTGCTTGGGTGCAGCAGGAAGTATTGAATCTGTTGCTGTAATGTTACAATTAGAACAAGGATTTTTACATCCCTCCATCAATAGTGAAGATATTCACGAAAAGATCAAACCATATGAACATAAGGTTGTAAGAGAAATGATCCAAAAAGATGTTCGAATTATTGCGAAAGCAAGTTTTGGTTTTGGGGATGTAAATGGCTGTGTCATATATAAAAAATGGGAAGGATAATGTATTCATTATAAATTATTTAACAAAAAGGAGATAGATATGGATAATCAAGAAATTATGCAAAAAGTCCTAAAAATCTTAGGACCCTATGCAAAAAACAAAGAAGCGTTAAACAATGCAAACGAAACTACTAATATTTTAAAAGACTTAGAAGTAAATTCTTCTAGATTAGTGGATATTATTCTTGCATTAGAAGATGAATTCGATATAGAAATCGATGACTCTGAGGCAGATAAAGTTCAAACTGTTGGTGCAGCGATTGAATTGATCAAAAAGAAAGTTGGTTAAACCAAAGGGAGACACCTAGTCTCCTTGTTTTTTTTGTGAATCAGTTAAAATTAAAATACAAAATATTATTGCAAGTTCAGAAAGTATTAGGTAATATTGCATTTTTTATACTAGGAAATCTTGTAGTATTTTATTTTAAGTATATCAAAAAATATAAAATTAATCAAATAAAAGAGTTAAGAAAATTTTATAAAAATATTATTAAAAAAAATAAACCATTATTGATATGTCCGAATCATCTAACAATGTTGGATTCTGCTTTAATACAATGGGCATTAGGTAGTAATTGGTTTTATTTGTTTCGTTTCGATAAATTTCCCTGGAATATTCCAGCGAAAGAAAACGTAGAAAAAAGTATTTTGTTTCGCATTATTACATATTTAACGAAATGCATTTTAATCGACAGAAATGGATCAAAAGAACACAAAGATCTTATAGTCCAAGAATTAGCATATTTACTAACCAAAAAAGAACCCATTTGTATTTTTATCGAAGGAACCAGAAGTCCTACTGGAAAACTTCTCGAAGAACAGATCAACTATGGAGCAGGACAATTCGCATACGACATTCCCGAAACAGAAATATTGATAATCTATTTTCGTGGAAAAAATCAAACCCAAAAGTCTGACTTTCCGAAAAAAAACGAAGAGTTTTTTGTTCGATATAACTTGATCAAACCACAATATCACAGTAAAGGTTTTCGCGCACATAGAGAAATTACCTTGCAAATTCTCCAAGAGCTCAAAAACTTCGAAAATGAGTATTTTTCTTTCTACAAGTAGTGTTGTTTTTGGAAATGATATCATAGATTTAAACGATCCAGATACAACAGAAGATCATCTAAATGATCGATTTATCAATAAAATTTGTACAGAAAACGAAAAAGAATGGTTTTTTAAACAAAAGGATTTGATCACCTTATGGAAGATTTGGGCAATCAAGGAATCCAGTTATAAAGTAATTTCTCGTATGGAGTTTCTTCCAACTTTTCGGTATAAAGATTTCGAAATTCAAAAGGATTTTATAAAAACATTTTATAAAAATCATCAAATAATAAATGATATTTATGTTGAACCTAATTATATTCTAGCACTATCTTATATTGATCAAAATCTTTCTGTTTTTAAAGAGGATCAACATTTTGTTTTTGTGTCTTGGTTAAAAAAAGATTTAAATTTAATAAAAGATAACAAAATAAAACCATCTGTTGAAATACGAAAATATGTAGAATCTACTATGGAAAAACTCTTCTTCGAAAAAACTAAAATTTACAGAAAGTATCTCCATAAAGAAAATTTATTTTTACCACCTTATTTATATTTCAAAAAAAGATTTTATCCTATTTCTTTAAGTCATCATGGAAGGTTTTTATTGTTTAGCTTAGCTTTAAAAAAACATTTTATAGATTCTATTGATAAATTTTATAAAGATCATATAATAAAAATCTCCGATTTGCATTTTTTAATAACAGAAGAAAACTGAAATTTCTTTCTCTATTTTCCGATAGTAAAGAAAAGCCAAGGATGGCAAAATTAACATGGAGGTTTTATGTCTTTGATTTTATTAGATAGAAAAAAAGAAATTCATAAAGAAAAAAATATTCAGCTGACCTTAAAACGCGAAAATGAAAAAATTCATAAGGTTTGTAATTGTGATTTGTCTATTAATGGTAAACACAAAGAAAATTGTATTTATAACCTGGTATAAATGCCGAAGGTCGGACTCGAACCGACACGGGCGCAAGCCCGGTAGATTTTGAGTCTACTGCGTCTACCAGTTCCGCCACTTCGGCTTTTTATGGTAAATTTTCTGTTGTTTTTATTTTGTAAACTAAAATTTAGATTTTCTTATGTTGATTTTATACAGAGATAAAAAAATCCTACGTAAAATACAAGTTGCCCTAACCAAAGAAGAGATTCAGCATATCAAAGCATTACGTTTAAAACAAAACGAAGAAATTTTGATCTCTGATGGCGAAGGAACAGCTTATAAAGCTATCTTAGAATTACCCAATGTAATTGTGAATTTTCGTGACTGCTTGATAGAAAATAAAAACAACAATGTAGCAATTTTTTCTGCCATACCTTCGGGAAATCGTTTCGAGAAGATGTTGGACATGGCTGTACAATTGGGTATATCTAATTTTTATCCGGTAATTTTTGATTTTTCCGAAAGAAAAGATTTTTCTAAGGATAGGGTGAATAAAATCATACAGCAAGCAGCATCACAAGCAAAACGTTTTAGTCTACCAAAAATCCACGATCCCATTTTGTTTAAACAAATCTGGAATTATAAAAATCAGTATGACTTCTTTTTTGCAGATCCAAACACAACAAATCGATTTATTTTAAGCGATTTAATCGAATTGATAAAAGAAAAACCATTAGAAGATATTGCAGTAATCGTAGGACCCGAAGGCGGATTTTCGAAAAAAGAAAAAGAAATTTTGACAAACGAATTCAAACCAATCTATTTAAGCGAAAATATTTTAAGAATAGAAACAGCAGTTCTGAATATTTTATCGATATTTTCTTTTATTAAAATTAATTTATAATATAATAATATAAAAATGGATTTAGAATAAAGAAATATTCTGACAAGTTGAAGTTGGTAAAAATTTTATAATATTAAGAAAAATTATAAAATTATTGAGATATTAACAAAAACTCACATAAAAGTCACGCCGCAGGACACGAGAACTCACTATAAACCTCTAAGTTTGTATGATTTATCTTGTTATATGTGGAATAATTATTCCCAAGCTGAATGCGAGCATGGATTTCCTCATCCATAGGATTTAAAAGAGGTCTAACAATAATTGGGTCAACGGGAATCTGATCCTCTTGCATCTCCCAATCTAGGAGGATGCGAATTATATAGCTCATGGAATAACCTAAGAGAAAGCGTAGCTCACATAACTTCCCCCAGTAGGTTGGCTGGATGCTGATTTTTCTTATTACATAATTTTTTGTTCTTGGCTGATAGGTTGCTGTTAGGGTTCGTTTTGTAGGAGTCTCGCTGATCAAATAAAGATGGGATAAATATTTTTTTAATAAATAATCAATTGTCAAAGAAAGATCGCCGTTAAAACGAGTTTTGGTTAGATAAATCAAAAACTGATAATGAAACAAAGTAATATTTATCGAAGTTTTACATTCTTTGCACGTAAAAAAATGTTGGATCTTCATATTTAATGTATATCATTTTTTGAAAAAATTATATCAAAAATTTTTCAAGAAACTTCAAAAAATTATTAAAAAAACAACATGCGAGGTAAAATATCCATATTTCGATTAAACTGTTTTAAACCAATTTATTCTACTTTAAAAAATTTTATTAAGTTCTCTAGTTTTTTAATCGTATTCGTAATTTCTATGGATGTTTCGGGAAGTTTGTTAATATCGTTCACCAATCCATAGAATTGATTATGAATAGAACTTAAAGTTTTTTCCATTTCTACATGAGAATTTTCTATATCATTCAAATAATGAGCAAAATCTTTAAAGGTAGTTTCTAATCTTTCTATAATATCTTTTACAGATTGATTTTCGTCCGTTAAATTATTTTTTATTTTGATAATTTCTTCGATCACATCTTGAATTGTGTTTAAATCCACCATAACGCGGTTAAATAAACGGGTTGTTTGTAAAGCATTATCGTAACCTTTTTTGCTGGTTTCTTTGTTAGATTCTACTATAGTCTGGATTTCTTTTACATTTTGATCAATTCTATTAGAAAGCTTCGAGATTTCGTCTGCAACTACCGCGAAACCTTTTCCTGCATCGCCAGCCCTTGCGGCCTCTATCGAAGCATTCAAAGACAAGAGATTTACTTGCTTCGATATATCTTGAATAAACTTAACAATTTTTTGAATCTTATTGGAGTTTTCGTCCAAATCTTTTAAAATTTCTTTTTGTTCTTTTAATAAATTTTTTCCAATATTAGCTTCGCTTCTGGTAGAAGTATAAAGAGAAAAAAGCTTTTGTACAGTTTCGTTCATATAATCGATTTCTTTGTTTAAAAGCTTAATCGAATAAATATAAGTATTAAGATTTTGAATATTGTGTTGAATTTCTTTAAAAACATTTAAGGTATTTTTTTGTAAATTTTTTAAAGTAATGTTGATTTCGCTCATTTCTGATTCTATCTCTTCTGTATTTTTTTGTGCTTCTTTTACTAAATCTTGATGTTGATAAGAAATTTTATCGGTTATATCAATAGTATGGATCAATTCTATTAATAAATTCAACACAACGGTTGCATATTTTTCTAATTTTAAGATTAAAATACCAATGGTATTATTGGGAATTCTATTATGATAGGGAACAGGAAACCTACCAAAAAATAATTCATCGATGAATTTTCTTATAATATGTATATCTAATAATTGCTTACCGAATGTAAATTGAATGATGATAAAAATCAATAAGATTGTAGCGATAAAAGAAAAAACAAAAATCAATAAATAAATTAGATTAATTTCTTTAATAATAAACTCTAATGGAACTAAAAATTCTATTTTATAATTGCGAAGGTAGAATTCTCCATAAGAATAATCGATTTTGTTGATCTTTATTATCTTTTGGAATAGTTTGTTTTTTGCATCGCTTGCACTAAAAATTTTTTCTGGAACATAGAGGATTTCGTTTTGTTGTTTTATCATAACAAGTTCTTTAAAATACGTTTTTTTTATGAGTTCTTGTAAGAATTCTTGGTTTGGTTGAATTTCGTAAACATTCTGAATAATTTCGATTTTGTTTTTCATTTCGATGGTTTGGTTGGTTAATACTAAATTGATACCGAAAGGATATAAAACCGTAGCAATTAAACCAGTAATAGAGTGTAATAGAATAAACAATTGTATCGCTAAGTTTAGCCTTAATTTAGGAACTTTAAGGATTTCTGGTGATACTCCAAAATATTTTGTTTGATTTGCAATTTTTTCTACAAATTTTTCTGTGGTAAAAAATTGAAACACAAAAAAAATCCCACTTAAAAGCATTTCAAGAGCTAAGTTAAACGAATAGTTCAATAAAAAGAATGTATTGTCTAACAAAAAAGATTGAATCAAAATATCGCTTATAACAAATAAAAATGCACCAAAATAAGCATTAAAAAAAGCAAAGATATTAGAATTAACAAAAAAATTCACTGCTTTTAAAAAATTCGGATTGTTGGTATCTCTTTGGTTTTCTAATAAAGATAACTTTGGTTTGATAATCATTATCCAAAGAAATAATGAATAAAATGTTTGTATCAATAAATGATAAAAAATATAAATTAAGATATCAATGGTCTTAAATTCAAAAACATTTAAATAAAAAATAAGGGAAAGATAGATTAAAATTAATAGAAATGCAACGCTTGCATGTTTGATGAATAAAGATTTTGCTTTAGCTAATACAGGTATAGGGTTATTCATAAAAAAATCTCAATTTATTTTTTTTATAGCAATTTAAAAAAAAACTAATATCAGTCAACTATTTTATAAAATAAAATCTTTAACAACTTGTAAAAATTCTTTTTGGTTGGAATAATGAATCCAGTGGTTTCCTTTAAGTTCTACAATCTTAGCATTAGGAAAATATTTTTTGATGATGGTTTTATCCTCTGGTTGAATATAAAAAGAATCTAATGCTCTGATAAAAAGGGTATCTTTTAAGAATTGCTTTTCTTTAAATTGTTCGATTTCTTTTAAGTATTCGATTTTTTCTAATGCAGAGACATGGATTTTCCATCGATAGCCCGATTCGGTTCTTTGTAAATTCATCATCAAAAATTGACGAATTGCAGGATCGGGATGAACTTGGGAAAGATATTCATCTATTTCTTGTCGCGTACTAAAACGAGAAACATCGGTTTTAAGCACAGCAAATTCTTTTTGATGATGTGGTGGATATGCTTTGGGTGCAATGTCTACTACGATGAGTTTTTTTACCTGCTCGGGATACTCTAAAGAAAAACCCATTGCGACTAATCCTCCCATAGAATGTCCTAGGAGTATAACCGATTCTAAACCGCGATCTTCGAGAAATTCTTTTAAATCTTGAATCATATCTTTTAGGGTGTGGCTATCGCTATGGGGCGAATCTCCATGGTTTCGAAGATCTAATACATAAACGTTGAGGATTTTCGATAATTCTTTAGCAATGTTGACCCAATTTTTCGAAGAACCAAACAATCCATGTAGAATGATCAAAGAATCCTTACTTGTTTGGTTGGGGTAAAAAAGATAATTCAACTTCATTTTAGTAAAAAAGCCATTTTCCTGTTTGGTATACAATTAAAGCCACAATGTAGGCAAGAGATGTCATGTATAAAAATACGTATACTGGGTATTTCCAATCTCCCAATTCTTTTTTAATTACTGCTAAGGTACTCATGCACTGGGCACATAGGGCAAAAAATACCATCAAGCTAATGGCAGTAAGAGGGGTATACACAGGAGTTCCATCAGGAAATTTTTCGTTTAGGAGTTTTGTTCGCAAACTTTCCGATTCTTCGTTTGCTTCTCCAACATTATAAATTATCCCTAAAGTAGAAATAATCACTTCGCGTGCAGGAAATGCAGCAAGAATACCAATACTCAACTTCCAGTCAAAACCTAATGGTCGAAAAACTGGTTCGACGAATTTTCCCATCCTACCCAAATAACTATTACTCAAATGAAAAGAAGCCATTTCCTTTTCTATTTCTTTTTGGAGTAATTCGATTTGGATTCTTCTTTCGGGGAAAGGATTTCCGTTTTTTAAATCCTCTTCTTCCATTCGAATAAGGGTTTCTAACTCTTGCATGAATGGCTGAATATGCTTATTTGCTGCTTCTTCGTCATGAGGAAAATATGTTAAAGCCCAGATAACAATGGACATTGCAAAAATAATCGTTCCTGCACGTTTTAGAAAACTTTTTACCGCTTCTATAACGCGAAAATAGATATTTCGAAACGATGGAATGTGATATTCAGGTAATTCCATTATAAACGTAATCGATGGAGTTTTAAGGATTTTTTTGTTTAACACCAAAGAAACAAAAAATGCTAGAATTAACCCAATACTATGCATAGCAAATAGACAAAGTCCTGCAATTAATGCACCATATTTAGGTTCGATGAATGTCCCTATAAACAATACATAAACAGGAAGTCGTGCAGAACAAGACATCAAAGGTGCAATCAGAATTGTACTGGTCCTTACTTTGTCGTCCGAAATTACCCTCGTAGACATAATGCCAGGAACAGCGCACGCGAAACTCGAAATCAATGGAATAAATGCACGTCCATTTAAACCTGTCCAAGAAAGAAGTTTGTCCATTAAGAAAGATGCTCGCGCTAAGTATCCCGAATCCTCTAATATTGCAATAAACAAAAACAATATAGCAATTTGGGGAACAAAAACAACCACAGAACCTACGCCCCCAATCACCCCATCATTGATAAACGATTCCAACAAAGGAGAAAATAGACCAGAACTAGAAACCCATTCTTTTAAAAAGTTAAAAAAAGATTCGATCCAATCCATCAGAGGAGAAGCCCAAGTATAAATCGATTGAAACATAATACTCATTACAAGTAGAAAAGCCATCAACCCCCATATTTTATGAATTAAAAAAGAATCCAATGTTTCTGTAAAGGTTTTCTTTTCTTGTGTTTCTTCTTGTTTGATCACATCTTTTAAAATCTGTTCGATAATTTTGTATCGAGCTTGGATCAATTGTGCATTAGAAAAGATCATAAATTCCTTCGATCCCTCTTTTAAACGAGCAATAAAATCTTTTAATTCTTGTAGAATCTGTGGATGGTTTTCGTTTTCTTTAAGTAGATCGTTAATATATAACAGAAATTCATTTTGATCTGTTAAACATAAAAAAATGTCTGGATAAGTTAAAGAAAAGTTTATATGGTGGTTTGCAAAAAATTGATGAAATTGCGCTAAACAATGGTTATAATATTCTAAAATATTTTTTGGATAGTAGTTTTTTATGTCAAAATTTGTTCTAGAATTTTCTAGATTCGAAATACTTTTAATTAAACCTTCTTTTAGTTTAGTTATATCTTCGTGATTTTTCGCGTTAACTGCAAAAATAGGTATAGGTAATTTTTTTTGTAATTCTTTGAGATCGATTTTAATGCCTTTTTTTTCTGCAATATCAATCATTGTAAGTACAAGGATTACTGGAATGTTTAATTCTAATAGTTGTAACAATAAATAAAAATTTCTTTTTAGGTTCGATGCATCGAGTATATACAAGATAATATCAGGTTTTTTACTTTTGTCTAATCGACCTGTTAAAACTTCTAATGTTATTTTTTCGTCATTCGAAGTAGCTCGTAAACTATAAAGACCTGGTAAGTCGTATAATTCTAATAAATACTCATCGTTTTCTATAAAACCAACGCGTTTTTCTACGGTTACACCTGGATAATTTCCAGTTCTTTGTCGCATTCCACACAAAGCATTAAAAACAGTGGTTTTCCCTGTATTGGGATTTCCTACCAGTGCAATAGTAAATTCTTTTTTAGCTATTTTTTGCATATATTACCTCTATATTAGCTGCATCTTTTTTTCTTATACAGAGTTTGTATCCCATAATAGACACTTCGATGGGATCGCCTAATGGAGCTACTTGTAAAATTTTAATTTTTTCTTCTGGGATAATTCCCATTTCCATCAGTCGCGTCATATTCGAATTGTTATGATGAATCTTTTTTATGATGACTTCTTGGTTTGGTTGAATTTTATCTAATGTGGTAAAATTAAAAGAATCCATCTTTTTACTCCTTTTAGGATTGAATTTTTTTACTTTCCTTGCTGTCGATGCATTTTGAACATGCTACAACATCTTTCGATGAATTTGTTTTTAAAATTCGATAAAAATAATTAAGTATATAGAATATAGCTCCTAACAAAAAAAAGCTTAGTACGATTAAATCGAAGGGAAATTTCATAAGGTCCTCCTGAATATAAAATAATATAAAAATTTTATACTTTAAATTTTTATTATTACCAAAATAATTTAAATTTTCTCTTCGTCAATAAAATTGAGATCAAGTCTCAAAATTATTGATATAAAAATAAATAAAGTATTATTATGTAAATATTATAAATAAATTATATAAAATATACTAAAATGATTCCAGCAATAAATCGTGTTTATTGGTTAGAGAATTCGTTATGATGCTTTTTAATAGAATCTTATCATTGCTTTATGGAACATCATTGAAGGCAAAAAATATCTTTTAAATTTAAAAAACAAATTAGGTTCTTGACATAAAAATTTGATTCTTTTTATTATTCTTATGCCCAACATAATAAAAATAGAAACTCTACAATTTTTCGAAGACCGATTAGGAAAAGAAGAAGGACGCAAAGTGGCAGAGGTATTAGAAAGAGCTTACGAAGAGATGGAAAAAAAAGCAGAATCTCTTGCAATACAAAAAAAATTGGAATTAAAGGACGAGTTAACCAAAGAATTAGCCACCAAAGAAGATATCGCTCGCTTAGAAGGAATGATAAAATCCGAAACATCTCGTTTAGAAGGAATGATGAAATCCGAAATATCTCGCTTAGAGGGAATGATAAAATCCGAAATATTTCGCTTAGAAGGAATGATAAAATCCGAAACAGCAAAATCAGAGGGGATGATAAAATCCGAAATATCTCGTTTAGAAGGATTGATAAAATCCGAAACTCTAAAATTAGAAAATAAGTTAACCCAACTAGAAAAAAGATTCACCCTTATGATATTTGCGCTTTTTTTTGTCGTTATATTTCTCAACCAGAATACCATCGAATTTATACTTAAAATTATCAATCTTGTAAGATAAAATTTCGACTTACCTAACAAAAAATTCAATCAAAAAAAATATAATAAAAATTAATTGATATTGACAATTTTTTTAAAAAAATTATTTAGTTATAAAAATTTTTTTAAAAGGAGACTTTTATGAAGTTCAAAATATTTATCACAACAATAATTGCTTTTATGGTAATTATGTTTGGTAATTTATACGCAGGAGATAAATGTGTCAATTGTAGTAGTTCAAGCCCATGTCAACAATGTAAGCTTGATGGTGGAGTAGATAACCAAAAAAACAGAAAAAAATGCGAGAATTTAGGATGTAAAATCGTCGGTACTGGTAGTTGTTCCACAGCTGCTAACGTAAAAGTTTGTAACAAGTAAAACAAATTAAAGGCGCATTTACCAATGCGTCTTTTCTAATAGATTCCCTTACTTCGAAAGAACTCACCATATTTTTTATCTTCTTTCATTATGTGATCATAAAGCCAGTTTTTTAAAAACGTAAAGAGATGTAAGCCCACCAAAACTCTACCATGTTTGTAATCTTCGAATTTTTCCATCACTTGTTTTGTAAGAGTTTCGTGTTCTTGTTTATGCCTTGTATATTCTGGATAATTGAGTTGAATCATCAATTTTTCTTCTGCAGAAAAATGGTATTTTGTGTATTCGATCAATTCCAAAAAAATTTGTTCTAATAATTCTTTTGTTTTGTTTTCACTCATCGCGTTGAATAAACGATTGATTAGTTCTATCAGCTTTTTGTGGTGATTGTTGAATTCGCTTATACCTACATCCATTTCTTCTGTCCATTCCATAAATGCCATATTACCTCCCTTCGAATAAGAAATTAAAATTTTATATTAAATAATTTTGAATATAAAATATGTCAACAAAAAAATGTTTATTAGCGAAAAATAAAAAAACTTTGTTTAGGTAAGAATTCGTGTTTTTCTAAGAGTTTATAACCTGCTTGTTCCATCACAGAAAGAATTTTTGCTGGTTCTGTTCCATGTTTATGATGAAGAAGAAACCCAGTAATAGGTGCATGTTCTGGTAAATAATCAATGATAATCACCAATCCCTCTGGTTTTAGTTTTGTTTTTAATTGAGTAAAATATTTTTCTGGATTGTTAATGTGATGAAATACATTTCTTACAAAAATCAGATCTGCTGTGTTATTGGGTAATTTCGAGTCTTCTTCTGTTGCTAAGATATATTTTATATTGTTGATATTTTCTTTTTGTGCTAATTGTTTGATATAATCTAAATATTCCTGATTGATATCAACAGCATAAACAATACCATTCGGAACAACCTCTTGGGCAAATCGTAAGGTAAAATATCCACCACCAGCTCCTAAATCTACGATAGTTTTTTCACTTGTTATTTTTGATTTTATAATAGCAATAATTTCGTCTGGTTTACTTTCTTTTTCTTTCGCCGATTGATTAAACCGTTTTGCTAAATAAGGATCACAAAAGATATTACTTATTGCAAATAAAAATAATACAATAGAAATGATTTTATATTTTTTCATGTTTTAAAATATAGTTAATACAAAAAAATTGTCAACTTAAATTGATTTTAATATATATAATACTAATAACATAAGCGATTCCCAAGGCAATCTGCATCCAACCCAATTGTTGTGCTTTTTGAATGATCTTCAATTGAATCATATAATAGAACACAATGTAGATAGCTAAATAGATAAAAAAAATGTAGAGATAGATGAACTTTATGTAAATAAAAAAATAGAAGAATAATATCGAAACTAAAAATATAAACAGCAATAAGAAAAAGTTTTCAATTTGATTTTTTTTGATAAAATCCACTAGTTTTCGCGTAATCAAGATCGACGAAATATTCCTAAATCCTAACACAAACCCAATAAAAATAATTTGATCGATTTGGTTTTCTAATGTTGTGCTCATACCAATAGCAAAAAAAACTGGAATAAAGGAACCCAATATTTCTGTTAGAATGTCTTGATAAAATCCTTTAATTTCTAGAAGAATCACGACGAATCCAATCATTAATCCAACAACGATATAATACCAAAAATCATACAGTGCATTCGAAAAAGCAAAATAAAACAAGAGTAAAAATATCAGTCCAAACAACATCAAAAAAAACAACGCTACATATTTTCTTAAAAACGTTCTTTTTGCAAAAACATCTTGTAAAAAGATTTTTAAGTTTTGTTTCGCGAAAGGAAGTAATATCATCATAATCGCGATAAAATATTTGGAGATTCCTTCGGAAAAAAAAATACCCAATAATATAGCTTCGATGGTAAATCCCCAAATACCGTGTTCTGGCGGGATCAAAATGGGTTTTAAGCGAATTTGTTTTAGTTCTTCTAGTTTTGTCATAAAACTAAAAAAATCTTATTTTATTTTTTATCAAGATTAAATATAAAATTTTTCTTGTGAATTTTAGAAATCAAAAATATTTATATTGTTGAGATGCAACTTTTCGAAATGTTAAAAAATCCTGTTTATTATCCTCATAAACCTAAACAAATCATCGTTAAAGAAACCCATGCATCGATTGTGTTTATAGCAAAACCTTATGTTTATAAATTCAAAAAAAATGTAAACTTTGGCTTTTTGGATTTTTCTTCGCTAGAAAAAAGGTTTTATTATTGTATAGAAGAAATTCGGCTGAATCAAAGACTATGTAAAGAAATTTATATAAATCTTATTAAAATCTATTATAAAGATAATTTATTATTCTTCGAAGATATTTTTTTAGATGAGGAATTTTTATTAAATAAAAACTATCAAGATTTATATAATAATATTATAAAAAATATTAATAATGAGGTTGAATTTGGTGTAAAGATGCATTATATCGAAGAAGCATATTTTTTAAAAAATCAACAAATATCGATTTCTAAATTAGAAAAAGTAGCAGAAGTCTTAGCGAAATTCTATCAAACCCAAAAACCAATTCAAGAAGATTACTCGCGTAAAAACATCGAGGAAAACCTAAATGATTGTAAAGATTTTCTCAGTTATACAATATCTCCTTTGATGTATCGATTTATCAAAAAATTTAATCAAACCTATTTTAAAAAATATCAATTTAAATTAAAAAAACGCGTAGAAAATGGTTGGATTAAAGATTGCCATGGAGATCTTCATTTAGAACATATTGTTGTTAAAGACGATTCTATATGTATTTATGATTGTATTGAATTTAACCAAGAGTTTCGTTGTATTGATATAGCAAATGATTTAGCATTTTTATGCATGGATTTAGAATTTTATGGATATTATAGAGAATCTTATTATTTTATAAAATATTTATATAAAAAATTTTATAATTATGATTTAATATTTCTTCAAGATTTGTATCGTTCTTATAGAGCATTTGTAAGAGGGAAAGTTTATTCGATAAAAAGTAGGCAAGATAAATCCGAAGAAGAAAAACAAAAAAGTGTTCAATTGGCAGAGAAATATTTTCGCCTAAGTTTAAAATATGCCTTGTTTGATATTCATCCCTCGATTGTAGTTTTTATGGGGAGGATTGGTTCTGGTAAAAGTACTCTTGCGAGAAAATTTTCGGAATTTTTTGGAATCAACTACTATTCTTCGGACGCAATTCGTAAATCCTTTTTTCGTATTCCTTTGTATGATAGGACTCCAGAAGAATTAAAATCCATTGTTTATTCGAAAATCATTACCGATTTGGTATACAACAAAATGATCGAATTTGCAATTCAAGATTCTTTAAAAATGGGAATTTCTGTTGTAGATGGGGTATTTGGATCGCGATACCTAAGAAATATTGCATTATTTCGCGCATTCGAAGAAAATGTAAAAATTATTTTTGTAGAAATCGAAACCAAAAAAGAAATCATTCTAAAACGATTAGAAAAAAGGATGAATTCCAAAGAAATAAGTGATGCAGGCATAAATGAATTTTTATCTTTTTATGATTATTACGAACCACCTTATGAAATTCCTCTAAACCAGAAAATTCATTTAAAAATTATAAAAGAACGCGAAATTGATCAAATCTTCCACTATCTTTTAAAAAAGATATTGATTCATCGGTTTTTGTTTAAACATCCTTATTAATAAATTCATAAAATTTTAATTTGTTCTTGACTATTAAAAAAATTCCACTTTAAAATCAAAATATTAAAATAAACATATAAAAAATATTATATAAAATTTATAAAAAAGATAAAATTTGCAAAAAAATCTATTTAAATATAACATTTATAATCTTAATAAAATTAAAATTATTCTAAAAAATGAGTAAAAAAATCACTAATTGAATAGCATTTAATTAAAAAAAATTTATTCTTACTCTCAATTTCGATTGACAAAAATTTCATTTTTTGTACTATGTTATTTGTAATATACATATAGTCCCTATATGTATAAATTCCAAAAAGGAGGAAGAGTATGACTACTCAACAAACCGCTCAAAAAAACGATCAACAAATACTACAAAAATTTGTTGATACATTGGATCATTGGCTAACAGAAGAAGATATTGGTTTAAACATGTATGGTTGTGTAGAATGTAATCAATGTGGAGAAGCATGTGCATGGTATATAGAAACTGGCGAAGAAGAAATGCATCCTAAGGTAAGGGCAGATTTTGTAAGAAAAGTATGGAAAAGATACAAAACACCTATGGGCAAATTTCTCGGAAGTTTAGGGTTAATTGATTCTCCCACTGTGGATGATTTAAGAAAAAATATGTACATCTATTGGCAATGTACTCTATGCGGAAGATGTACATTAGCTTGTCCCATGAATATTTCTAATCGTTCTCTTTATAGAGCAATGAGAGCTGCTTATACCGAATCTGGTTTATCTTACGAAAATCCTACATTAAAAAGCATCATCGAAAATACAGAAAAATTAAGACATTCTTTTGGTTTAACACGCGAATTTGTTTTTTCTAGACCTGGATTATTTTTGGGTTATGAAGGGGTAGAAGTTCCCGTAGATGTTAAAGGAACAGAATATTTATTTGTGTGTCCATCCGCAGGAAATACAAGAATACCCGAGTATGGTGTTAAACTAATCAAAATTTTGAATGCAGCTCAAATTAATTATACGATTTCTTCTAAGGTAACCGATACTGGAACAGAAATTGATCACATTGCAGTACATCATGAACTTTCCAAAGTGATGCTCGAAGAATGGGAACAAGCAGCAGAAGAATTGCAATCGAAATATGTAATTGTTGCTGAATGTGGTTGCGATGTTCGAACCATGTATGTAGAAGCAGAAAAAACCTTAGGTAGACCTTTTAAATTTCCTATTGTTTCTATCGATACAATCCTTGAACAAGCAATCGATAATGGAAGTTTACCTGTTGAACCAATCGACGAATCTGTTACTTTCCACGATCCTTGTTATGTAACGAGATTATCTGGTAGAGGCGATGAATACAGAAGGTTCTTGCCAAAAGTCGTAAAAGATTTTCGCGAAATGACACCTAACAAAGAACATAACTACTGCTGTAATGGTGGTGCAGGTGGAATGAGACTTCCAGAAAATACCGAAAAAAGAAGAAAGATTTCTCGACTAAAAGCAGAACAAATCAAAAACACTGGTGCCGATTTAGTTACAACTCCATGTGCTGTATGTTATCTTAACCTAAAAGATACAACAGAAGTATATGGACTTGCAACACCAGATAACAGAAAAGCGCGAATGCTATTCGAAATTGTCTACGATGCTATGATGAAGGCTCTTAAAAAACGTGGAGAAGAAGATCGCGTAAGAATGCCTTATTTATTCAAAAAGATGAATAAAGAAGAACAAATCAAGCATAGTTTATCTGGATTTATGGAACAATTAACACGATCTTCCCAATTCCCTGAATTGTTAAAGAAATTAAAAGATGATGCAAACGTAAAAAATTACGCGAAAGAAAATCCAGGTTTCTGGAAATACTTCGAAAAAATCGAAAAAGAAGTTATGGCTACTCAAAATTAATTAGGAGGACATTTATGGAAGGTTTAATAAAATTTTTAGATCAATATGCATTGATTGCTTTAATAATCAGTGCAGCAGGGATTATATATAAAGTGGGTTTACATTTTATTCGGTTAGTTACCCATCCACCAGTACTTAAGCCATATAAAAATAATGCAGTGGATATGATTGAACCAAGAGGAATCATCGAATCTATCGTAAAATTCTTTGCAACACCAACAAAAAGATCATCAAAAGGTAACCCCATTTTTACAGCTGGTGCGGTTATGTATCATATAGGAATTATTACAGTAAGTACAGGATATGGTATTTCTTTGCTAATTTTATTGTATCATATCTTGAATGGTAATCCTATACCAGATGTATCGTCGGGTGCACAACAATCCTATAATTATTCTTTAAGCAACATCTTTGCTATTATCTTTGGTAATGGTGAATGGTTACAAGCGAGGTTTTTGTTCGGACCTTTTGCAGAATTCTTTGTTTATTTTACGTGGATCATCGTTATTAGTGCATTTATTGGTAACTCTCTATTGATGATTGTTCATATTTTTGGTTTAAGTGGTGCTATTATCAGAGACATCGATCCAGCTGCTAAGGGTGTTAGAAGAAAAGGTCGGTTTAAATTTTCTCATCTCTTGTTTACATCGCTTGTTTATGCAATTATCTGGACAGAAATCTTAGCACGGTTAGATATCGTTCATGGTATGGTTTACATCCATTCTATTCTTGGTGCAACTATGATTATGATATTCCCTTATAGTTATCTTTTCCACATGTTTTATGCTCCTGTTGCTGTTTATTACGGAGCGAGAAGATGGCGTTATAGATATATTGCTTAAAATTTTTTTATCTGCAATCAGCTTTCGCTGGTTGCAGTTTCTTTTTTCTAAATGAATATTCGTTCATTAGAAATTCTAATTTTGTAGACACAAAAATTGCATAAAAATTAATTGCCTTCTATAAAAACCTTTTAGAAGGAGCGTTCCATGATTCAACAAGCAGATATTATTGCCCATATTGTGCATATTTTGATGTTCACTGCTGCACATGTGGCATTTGTTTATGCTTTATACTATCGTTATAAGATAATGCGTAAAGCTCAGCCCGTTAAGAATTTTGTTAAGATGGAAGCACGCATTAGATCATTTTTATTCAATGTGTTATTTCAACAAAAGTTATTCAAACATCCTATACGTGGTCTAATGCATGCTTTTATCTTTTATGGATTTATTGCTTATATGTTCCATACATCGAGTCAGATGGTTGCAGGTAATTTATGGACATTCTTAAAATGGTTAGGTATAGATCCTTATAATTTTCTGATTCCCGAATATACCTATTTAGGGTTAAATTTAACCGAAGGAAGTGCTTTATCGTTGTTTGTAGGCATTTTATTTTTGATGGTTCTTACTTATGGCATTTATTATAAATTAGGTGGAAAAGATAATTTTGAATTAAATAGAAATGTAAAACTTCAATGGATTACTTTATCTGCTTTGATTGTAGAATTTATCGCATTGTTTGTTGTTGCGATTGGTTCTGGAAAAGAAATATACGAAGCAATTGTACAAAATTTTTCTATATTAGTATTGATTGGTTTAATCTTTTTTGCTTACAGAAGATGGGTTCGTCGTTCCAAAGAATTAGATATACCTTCGCCACAATCTGCAATTGTTATTTTGTTGATTAGTACCTTGATGATTTCTACACTTGTTGGTTCTGCTGCAAAAGCATTTTTAGATGGCCATGCAATTTCTTGGGTAAATAAAGTTGTTCTTCCTATTCTACAATTTTTTGGTTTAGATCAACTTCAAGAGGCACGTTCTCTCTACGAATTTACTTGGTGGGTGCATATTGCAACTGTTTATATCTTCTTAGCATACATTCCTAATTCTAAACATTCCCATTTGTTGTATGCACCAGTAAACTTTTTTATGGTAAAAGATCAACCACGCGGTGCGATGAATTACATGGACATAGAAAATTCTCAGGTTTGGGGTGCTGGCAATGTTGTAGAATTGCCCTGGACTTCTTTATTGGATAGTTTATCTTGTATTGAATGTGGAAGATGTACTGTGCAATGTCCAGCAAATAGAACAGGTAAACCATTAAACCCCAAAAAAATCATGGTAGATATTAAGCATGCAATGATGGATTATGCAAAGGATATTTTAAATCATAACGAAGAGGGATCTGCACCTTCGCGAATCATTGGAGAACCTTATATAACAGAAGAAGAATTATGGTCTTGTACCTCTTGTTTTGCATGTGTTGAAGCTTGTCCGGTAGGAAACAATCAACTCGAAGCAATCTTAGAAATGAGACGTTATTTAGTTCTTGCAGAAAGCAACTTCCCACAACAATTACAAACTGCTTTTGTTAACATGGAAAACAATTCTAATCCTTGGGGTATGGGAGCCCATACTAGAGCGGATTGGGCAGAAGGATTAGGTGTAAAAACCCTTGCAGAAGATCCCAACGTAGACATTTTATATTGGGTTGGATGTGCAGCATCCTTTGATGAAAGAAACAGAAATGTTGCTCGTTCTTTTGTTCAAATTATGCAAAAGGCTGGTGTAAAATTCGGTATTCTTGGTACAGAGGAAAATTGTTCAGGAGATAGTGCAAGAAGAGGTGGAAATGAATATCTCTATCAAACCCTAGCTCAAACCAACGTAGAAACCCTTAATCGATATAATGTTAAAAAGATTGTAACTGCTTGCCCCCACTGTTTTAATACACTTAAAAATGAATATCCTCAATTTGGTGGAAATTACGAAGTATATCATCATTCCCAATTTATCGAAAATCTTATCGAAGAAGGTAAAATACAATTAGATGATCAAGCAGTCGAAGAAATGAAGAAGCTTCGCGGAACATACCACGATTCTTGTTACTTAGGTCGATACAACAATGTTTATGATGCACCAAGAAATTTAATCGAAAAATCTCTTGGTAATGCAATTGCAGAACCAGTAGATCATAGAAAAACAGGTTTATGCTGTGGAGCTGGTGGTGCACAAATGTGGATGGAAGAAAAATATGAACGCGTTAACTTAAAAAGAACAGAACAATTGTTAGATACAGGAGCAGATACAATTGGAGTAGGATGTCCTTTCTGTATGATTATGATTACTGACGGCGTTAAAGCAAAAGGATTAAACGAAAATGTTAAAGTATTAGACATTTCTGAAATTGTTCTTTCTGCAATGAAAAACGGTTCTGGTCCTATTAAAGCTGGTTTTTCTAAAATAGAATCGAAACATTGATGATGTTTCCTTATCGCGCTCTCTTGCGCGATAAGGTCTTAATTTTATTAGAAATTCGGTTTATTATTCGATAAATAAATTTTTCTTACTATGAAATACTTATATTTTATTTTGATTATTTTTATAAATTTATCTATCTTCCCTCATGATCTTTGGATTCAAAAAGAAAATAATTCTTATGTTTTGTATTATGGACACATACATCCAAAACAAGGAGAAAGTAAAATTATTCCTTATCGCGCAGAGAATATATTCAAGTACGAATGCTACAACAAAGAAGGAAAGCTGATTATAAATAGATTTAATCAATCCTATCCTGTAAAAATTACGGGTAATTGTGACGTTCTATTTGCAGCTTTTACTTCGGGATATTGGTCAAAAACCTTTAAGGGAACAGTAAATAAACCAAAAAACGAAGTTGATAAATCCATCGATAGTTGGTTGTCTTACGAATACTTAAAAAAAATCGAAGTCTGGTCGGATCACTTTACAAAGCCCTTAACTAATGAATTAGAAATTGTAGTAATAGACAATCCTTTTAATAAAAAATTAGGCGATAAATTAACATTTGTAGTTTTCTATCAACAAAAACCAGTAAAAGACATAGTAGTAGCTTATGATGAGCGTCCTGTTGGTTCTACCGATGACGAAGGAAAAATCAACATTCGAATCAAACAAAATGGTTTACAAATGATCAGTGCTACCCTAAAAGAAAAAGGGGATGGGGTTAAAGCAGATCATATTGTTTATACAACGATTCTGTCTTTCGAGATAAAAAAATGAAAAAATATTTATTAATATTTTTTATAATTATTTTTAAAATTTATCCTCACGATCTAGAACATGCTACAAAAAAAGAAGGAAATTGTATAGTTGTAGAACTTTATTTTTCGGATAATACAAAATTTTCTTACGAAGAATACGAGATATATTACGAAAACGAAGATGCGATCTTTCAGACTGGAAGGACAGATGCATTAGGTCGGGTTGTTTTTTGTCCCGATAGAGCTGGATCGTGGATGGTAAAAGTGTTTTCTCAGGATGGACATGGAGCAATATTAAAAATCCAAACAGATCAAATTTCAGAACCAAGTAAGAATCATTTTTTCGGGAAAGTAAACCAAATTCTATTGGGAATTCTTTTGATTTTATCCATTTTTGGTGTAATCAGATATTTTTATTTTGGGAGGATTAAAAAATGAATCAACATTTTTTAATAATGATTTTGATTTTCTTTCTAGGAAATTCTCTTTTTGGTCATCATGGCATTGCGAGTACGGGTGTTTCTGGATTGGATGGTCCAGGTGCACCATTAGAAACATCAAGTTCTGCAACATTACCAGAAGGTTCTTTACTGTATTATACTAAACTCGATAGTGTAAAATGGAAAAGATATAATTTTTTTCAACTAAGGATACCAAATCCGCTCGAAATCCTTATTCCTGCACTTGCAGAGGAAAATCCTTATCAATTTCCAGATCAAAAAGATAGTTATGATTTTTGGATGTTTGGCTTCGGGTATGGAATAAAATCCTGGTTATCTTTGTATACTTTTGTACCTTATTATGTAAAAAAAGAAATCAAATCTCGAGTAGATACAGATCCAAGCCAAGGTCAATATACTTTTACGAATGCTGGATTTTCTGATGTTTCTTTTATGGTAGTATTTGGCTTTAAGTATGACAATGGATTTAAACTTGTTCCCAAAAAAGAAAGTTTAGACGATTTAATCGACTGGCATTTTACGATGTATGGTGGATTTTCTTTGCCTACTGGAAACCCAAATAAATTTGATCGATCACGTAATTCTTTCGGAGAATTTGCTCCTGATCTTGCAACAGGTTTTGGTAAACCGTCATTATCGTTTGGATTTACTGCAACCAAACAATTAGTAGATCATCCGGAATTTACATTTTTGTTCGACACAAATTATTTTAAATTTTTTCCTTATAAATATAAATATGATAATTTTCAAGATAAAGGAGGCTTAGAAATCCCAGATTTAGAAAAATCCCTTTGGAATTATAAAGTTCTCCAACAAGATCTTTCTAAAAAGAACTACAAATTTGGCGATGAATTTAGGTTTAATTTAGCGATGTCATATAGAGTGTATAAGAATCCCGATAAAAATTTTCGAGCAGATTTATTGTTAGAGGCAAATTATCAACACAATCAACGCGATAAAGAAAACGGAAAGCGATTAGAAGCATCTGGTGGTAGTATGGTTTATGGCATAATCGGAACGAGGTTGTATTACAATGCTCTTTCGATTGGAATAGGATACAAGAAACCAGTTTGGAAAAATCTTAACGAAGAAAATGTTCAACAAGGGGGAGAAGGAAAAGAGTTGCAAAGAATCATTATAACAATATCAACAATATTTTAGGGGTTTAAATGCACATACCAGATGGATTTGTAGCACCAGAGATTTATATTCCAAGCTATGCAGTAGAGGTTTTACTCGTTTCGTATTCTTTTAAAAGATTTAAAAAATCCTTAGAAGAAAAAACTATACCCTACTTGGCAGCTCTATCAGTTTTTTCTTTTATCTTGATGTCTATAATGATCCCCATACCAGGAGGAACATCGATTCATGGTATGGGGGTTGCTTCTATTTCTTTGTTGTTTGGTCCGTGGGTTTCTTTTATTAGTATATCGGTTGTTTTGTTTCTTCAAGCAGTTTTACTGGGGGAAGGAGGAATTACGACTTTCCCCATAAATGCTCTTAGTGTAGGATTCTTTGGAAGCATGATTGCATATTATTCTTATAAATTATTTATAAAATTTATTAAAGAAAAGATTACGCTTTTTCTTTCTGGTTTTCTTTCTACAATATTATCGGTTTTGTTGATTGCAATTGTATTGGGTATTCATCCAGTATTGTTCATAGATTCTAGTGGTAAGCCACTTTACTTTCCTTATGGTTTTTCTGTTGTGATCCCTGCAATGATAATTCCTCATCTAATTGTGGGAATCATAGAAGGAGTATTAACAAACCTGATCGTGTTAAACTTAAAAAATAAGGTACGCAATGAAGGATAAAATATTATTATTAATTTATTTAATTTTATTAGTATTTATTTCCTTGCTTCGATCTCTTGATGTACTTTTAATCTCTTTGGTTGTATTGTTTTTAGTATATTTGATTCTTCCATTAAAAATAAATAAAATCAAATCTCTTAAAAAGATTTTTTTTACTGTAAGTTTATTTAGTGGTATAGTAACGTTGCCTTATTTTGTTGCAGGTTTTTTTATGGGCGAAAATAGATGGAATTATTTTTTTGCTATAAATCTTAGAACTTTCGAATTAGCTTTTCTTACCGTGATATTTTTGTCGAAAATTAACCTTTTTAAAGCACTGGATTTTTCGAAAAATTTAACAATATTGTTGGTATTAGTTTCTGGTTTTGTTGTAATATATTCAAAAACGTTGAAGGATTTTCAAGATGCATTTAATAGCAGAACGATAGAAAAAAAAGTTCAGATCCAAGAATTAAGAAATTACATAAAAAGGGTTGTTGTTTTTTTCTTCGAAAAATCCAAAGAAACATCCCAAGAAACTTACCTAGCGATGAAGTCACGCGGATTTTATTATGATAATACTTAAAAATATTTATTATCAATATGATAGTAAGGTTGTCTTAAACGATATTCATCTATCTATAAAACAAAAAGAAAGAATTGTGATATTAGGAATCAATGGTTGTGGAAAAACTACTCTTTTAAAAATCCTTAATGCATTGATTTTTCCTCAAAAGGGAAGCTATACTTATAATGATGTATTGATCACAGAAAAAAAAATCAGAGAAAAGGATTTTAGTAGAAGATTTCGTAGAGAAGTTGTTTTGCTATTTCAGAATCCAGACGTAATGCTTTTTAATCCAACAGTTTATGATGAGATAGCTTTTTCGTTAAGACAATTGCAATTGAACGAAAATGAGGTTAAAGACCGAGTTTTATATTGGGCAAATTTGTTTGAGCTTACATCATTTCTTGATCTTCCACCATTTAAGCTTAGTGGCGGGCAAAAACAAAAGCTTTGTTTAGCATGTCTCCTCGCGATAGAACCGAAATTTTTACTTTTGGACGAACCAACAGCAAACTTGGACCCTAAAACATCGGGATGGCTAATCGATTTACTCTATGATCTTCAAATTGCTACTGTCGTAACTACACACAATATCAGTTTGGCCCCAGAATTAGGAGAAAGATTGATTGTAATGGGAGAAAATCATCGTATTATATATGATGGCCCAACGATGCAATTTTTAAACGATAAAGAAAAAATGCTCGCTGCGGGTCTTTTGCATAAACATAGACATAGACATGGGAATGTAGAACATTCCCATTATCACTTTCATGATTTTTGATATTATTTATGAATCGCTTCTTTGTTTACATCCAAAGCTGCTTCTTTTATTACTTCGAGAAGGTTGGGATGAGAATGGAAGGATCTTCCTAAATCTTCTGAGGAACCCGAAAATTCCATTGCGATAACAGCTTCGCCTAAGATTTCTGATGCATAAGGTCCAACGATGGATACACCTAAAATTTTATCGGTTTTTTTGTGTGCTAAGATTTTAACCTGACCTTCGGTTTCGCCCATTCCTTTTGCTCTTCCGTTTGCTTTAAAAAGAAATGTACCTACGTTGTATTCAATCCCTTCTTCGATAAGCTTTTCTTCGCTTTTGCCTACCCATGCAATTTCTGGCCAAGTATATACAACATATGGACATAAATCATAATTTACATGAGCATATTTATTCGCGATATGATGTGCAACAGCAATCCCTTCTTCTTCTGCTTTGTGTGCTAACATGGGACCTTCTATAACATCGCCAATAGCATAGATATTTTTTAGGTTAGTTTCTAAGTGTTGATTAACTTTAATGCGACCGCGTTGGTTTAATTCTACTCCGATTTTTTCGAGGTTTAATCCATTTGTGTAGGGTTTTCTTCCTACTGCAACTAATACTTTTTCCGTTTCTATTTCGATGGTTTCGTTTTTAGGTGTTTGTATTTTGGATATTACGCTATCTTTTTTTAGCTGGATATCTACTACTTTGTGGTTTAATAAAAATTTCAACCCTTGTTTTTCTAATGCCTTTCGCGCAATCTGCCTCATTTTTCCATCTAAGTTCATTAAGATATCTGGTAGAACTTCTACGATGGTTACGTTCGTTCCTAAACGACTCCAAACAGAACCTAATTCTAACCCAATTACTCCACCGCCAATAACCAACATGCTTTTAGGAATGCTTTTTAATGCTAAGGCATGATCCGAAACAATGATTTTTTCGCCATCAATTTCTACGTTAAGACCAATATCTTTCGGTGTTATTACCTGAGAACCTGTTGCTATTACACATTTTTTTGTTTCGATGATTTCTTCTTTTTGAGGATTTTTTACTTGGATTTCTATTTTGTTTAGGGAATAAGAATAAAAGCTACCTACGCCAGAATACACTTGGATTTTATTTTTATTCATTAAAAATCGAACGCCATCGGTTAGTTCTTTTACAACTTGATCTTTTCTTTTCATCATCGTATCGAGATCGATAGAAACATTCCCAACCTGTATACCATGTTCTTTAAAATGATGGATTGCTTGATAGTATTTTTCTGAGCTATCTAACAACGCTTTAGAAGGAATACAACCTATGTTAAGACATGTTCCTCCTAATGTTGCATTTTTTTCTATGATAGCTGTTTTTAAACCCAACTGAGCACAGCGAATTGCACAGACATAACCACCTGGACCACTTCCAATCACAACAACATCATACATAGTATTACTCCTTTTAGATCTCGAACATCATTCGCTCTGGGTTTTCTACGCATTCTTTTACGCGAACTAAAAAGCTTACTGCTTCTTTCCCATCGATTATTCTGTGATCATAAGATAATGCTAAATACATCATGGGTCGAATTACGATTTGATCGTTTACAACAACAGCTCTTTTGACGATGTTATGCATTCCAAGTATGCCTACTTGTGGAGGGTTTAGAATCGGTGTAGACATCATAGATCCATAGATACCGCCGTTAGAAATTGTAAAAGTACCTCCGCTAAGTTCTTCTAATGTTATTGTGCCTTCGCGAACTTTTTGTGCAAGTCTTGCTATTTCGAGTTCAATTTCTGCAAAACTTAATTTATCTGCATTTCGAACAACTGGAACAACAAGACCTCTTGGACCACCAACTGCAACACCTATATCATAATAATATTTGTATACAATATTTTTATCGCGTATTTCTGCATTTACCGCAGGAAATTCTTTTAAAGCCTGAACACATGCTTTAACAAAAAAAGACATAAATCCTAATTTTATACCATATTTTTTCTGGAAGATTTCGTTGTATTTTTCTCTATATTCCATGATTTTAGACATATCGGCTTCGTTAAAAGTCGTTAAAATTGCAGCAGTGTGTTGAGCTTCTACCAATCGTTCTGCGATTCTTTGTCGAAGCCTACTCATCGGAACGATTTCTTCTCGCTTAGGTTCTGTAATCGCAGGTCTAACTTCTTGTTGGACTTCTATTTTGGGTTCTTGTTTAATTTCTTTTTTTTCGAGATGATGTATAACATCTTCTTTGGTGATTTGACCATGCTTACCAGAGCCAGAAATTTTGGATGGATCGAGATTATTTTCCATTACTAGTCTTTTAGCAGAAGGCGCCATTTCTACCTGCTGAGTTTCTTCTTTTTTGGGTTCTGTTGGTTTCGGTGTTGGTGTTGGTTCTTGCGAGGTTACAGAATCTTCTAGAATTGCTAAGACTTCGTCTATACGAACGGTTTCTCCTGTTTGTTTGATAATTTGTTTTAGAACACCACTTTTAGGACTTGGAACCTCCATTGTTACCTTATCCGTTTCGAGTTCTACTAAAATCTCTCCTTCCTTAACTGCTTCGCCAACATTTTTGTGCCAAGAGGCAACTGTTGCTTCTGTAATAGATTCTCCCATGGGGGGAACTTTAATTTCTGTCGACATATAGCTTCCTTTTTTTATAATTCTATCGCTTCTTTAATTATAGCTTCTTGTTCTTTTAGGTGAACTTTGTAATATCCTGTTGCTGGGCTTGGGGATGCTTGTCTTCCAATGTATTTTAATTTTGTGGGACAAATGTTGCCCAAATGGTTTTCTACATATATCCAAGCGCCTTGATTTCTTGGTTCTTCTTGTACCCAGTAATATTCTTTTGCATTAGAATATTTCGCAATAATTTCTTTAATTTTGTTCTCTGGAAAAGGATAGAGTTGCTCAACACGAATAATTGCAATATGATTTTTGTTTTTATTTCTTCGGGCTTCTCTTAATTCATAATAAATTTTGCCAGTACAGAAGATAAGTTTTTTTACGTCTTTGGGTTTGATTTCTTGATCTGTTTCGTCGATAACCTCGATAAAACTACCGTTAGTGAAATCTTTAATTTCACTTACAGCTTCTACATGTCGTAAAAGAGATTTTGGAGTCATCACAATTAGAGGTTTTCTGTAATTACGTTTAATTTGCCGTCTTAATAAATGAAATATTTGAGATGGTAGAGTTGGATATACAACTTGTATATTATGTTGACTACATAGTTGTAGATATCGCTCTAATCGAGCACTGGAATGTTCTGGACCCTGTCCTTCGTATCCATGGGGTAAGAATAAGGTAATTCCAGACATCCTTTGCCATTTTGCTTCTGAACTACTAATAAACTGATCGATAATCACTTGTGCTCCATTGGCAAAATCACCGAATTGTGCTTCCCATATAACAAGAGTTCTTGGATCTGCTAAGGAATATCCAAACTCAAATGCAAGTACTGCTTCTTCGGAAAGTAAAGAGTTGATTACTTCGAACTTTGCTTGATTTGGATCTAAATTTTGTAATGGTGAGTATTCTTCGCCTGTTTCGGAATCAAAAACTACTGCATGTCTATGGCTAAATGTACCTCGTTTACAGTCCTGACCAGAAATTCTCACAGGTGTGCCTTCGAGGAGTAATGAACCATAAGCTAATAATTCTCCCATTCCCCAATCAATCTTTTTCTCTTCTGGTTTAAAGATCATATTATAACGATCTTGGAATAATCTTACAAGTTTAGAGTTTAAGTGGAATCCTTTGGGAACTTGTGTAATTTTTTCTGCTATTTTTTGCAAAGTTGTTAGATCAACACTTGTATTTGGTTCGTTATCGAAATCAATCTTTTTTAGACCTTTCCATTGATCTGTTAATGTTTGAATATAAACTTTTATATCTTCGGACTCCAATCGTTTATGTGAATTTTCTAGATAATGGATATATTCAGATTTAATCTTTTCTTTTTCTTCTTTCGGTAAAAGATTCGTTGCAGGTGATTGATCAAAAAGACTAAATGTTCCTGGATGTTGTTTTATTTTTTTGTACATAATAGGTTGGGTGAATGTGGGTTCGTCTGTTTCGTTATGTCCCCATTTCCTAAAACAAATCAAATCGATAAAAACATCGGTATGGAAGGTTTGACGAAATTCAACGGCCAATTTAATTGCGCGATATACAGCAATGGGATCATCACCATTCACATGGAAGATAGGAGTTTGCAGTAATTTTGCGATGTCGGTTGCATAAGGAGTAGAACGTGCATCTTGTGGTTCTGTTGTAAAACCGATTTGATTGTTTACCACTATATGGATAGTACCACCGATTGTATATCCTTTAAGAAGCGCCATGTTGATCATTTCGTAATTGATACCTTGTCCAGCTATCGCTGCATCACCATGGATTAATAGTGCTAGATGTTTGTCTCTGTTTATGTCGTTATTTTTTGATTGTCTTGCGCGAACAGATCCCATTACGACGGGATTTATTACTTCTAGATGACTTGGATTGAATGCTAAACTTAAGTGGATAAGTTTATTGTTAGAGGTTTTATAATCAGAAGAATATCCCATGTGATATTTAACATCTCCCATAGTAATATCTTCACCAACATTTTCGTTAAATTCTGCAAATATATGGGCAGCATCTTTTCCCATTATGTTGGCTAATACGTTCAAACGACCTCTATGAGCCATTCCTAAGACAATTTGTTTTACATCGTACTTTCCTGCTTCTTCGATAAGGACTGCTAATGCTGGGATTAAACTTTCTCCACCTTCGAGGGAAAACCGCTTTTTACCTGGATATTTGATAGCTAAAAATTTTTCGAAATATTCAGCACTAAAAAGCTTCGAATAAAGTAATTTAATTTCTTCGTAAGATAATGGATTAAAAAAGTCCTCTGCTTCTACATGGTTTATAATCCAATTACGTTTTTCATCATCTCTTATGTAGAAAAATTCAAAACCAGTAGTAGAACAATAGATTTGTTCTATTTTTTTAATAATATTTTCTACGGTATCGGTGTAATTTTTGTTCGCAATGGAAGTAGTGATTTTCTTTTTTAAGTCCGATTCTGTTATGCCATATTTTGCTAAATCAAAAAAGATTTTGGGATCTTTGTTGTATAATCCTAATGGATCAATTTTTGCAACAGAGTGTCCATGTCTTCTATAATCCTGAATCAATTTGTGAACCTTTAAATTTAAATCCGATTCGTACCAAGAAGAAGGAATATCTTCTGGTTGAACATCCGCAGTAAATGAAACAGGTTTTTTTATTTGAACTTCGCCTTTATCTTCGATAGAATCGAAGAGGATTCTCCAATCTTGGGGAATGCTTTCAGGACTTTTTAAATACTTCTCGTACAATTGCTCCAAGTATTCTTTTTGATCTCCCTGGAGCACGGAGATATATTGGAAGGACTTCATAACGTTAACCTTTAATACTCTCTCTTCTGAAATATTTTTATATTTAAAAAAATTAATGAATAATATTTAAGCAATCTAATTTTAACGTTTTGTAAATGGTAATAAGTTCGCCATTCTTGCTCTTTTGATTTCTCTTGCAATTTTTCTTTGAATTTTTGCAGATGCACCGGTCATTCTTCTTGGGAGTATTTTCCCTGTTTTAGAAATAAATCGTTGCAAAATTTCTGGTTTTCTGTAGTCTATTTCTATACCACGAATATCTAGTATCTTTTTTCTATAACGAAACTTAATAGGATTTTTTTCTTGTTCTTTTTGATGTTCTTCTTTAAATTCTTCACTCATGCTTACATTTTTTTGTAGGAATTTTTATTGTAAAGAATTTTTTAGATTTTGGGATTCATTTGCAGGTTGAATATTTCTTTTAAAGTTTAGAATTTCTTTGGTAGTAAAAGCTATATACTTACCACATGTATGTAAGTCAAAATCACTATCAAAAGGTTGATCACAATCATGTCCACTTAAAATACTACATTGAGTAGATTTGAATTCTTCTTGGAACTTCTTGTAAAAGTTGTTACAAAAGTTTCGTATTTCTTTTTTGTTGTAACCGTTTTCGAATGCAATTTTACTAACAAAACTGATTCCTGTTAACATTGCTCCACAGGTTTCTGCATTTCCTGCTATGCCTTTGCCAAACCCACTTACCATGCCTTTGTAGATTTCTTTGTTTTTTCCTTCGAATTCTGCTATACTACTTGCTATTGCTTCGGAACAGTTATCACTTCCGTAAACAAAGTTATCCGAAGCTTTTTTTATGTAAGATTGAAATTCCTCAAATGATTTTTGAACTAAATTTTCGATGTATTCTTTATGATGGTTATTTTTCTCCATTGTAGACATTTTTTCCATAATTTCCAAAAAAATTTTAAAAAATATTATGTCAAATACTTTATACATGTATAATGTATATGGTTGTTTCGTTTTTTTAAAATAACATTTGTAATAAAGATTTTAACAAAAAAAATGGAGTTATGAAGTGGTTAAACATATTATTAATTTTATTTTTTTTGTTTTGTAAATCCTATTCAACTAAACCAACTGAATATAAAACACAAGATTATAATCAGGCATTAGAGTACTTACAAGGTTGGATATTAAAAACTATGGAAGATTATAAAGTTGTAGGGTTATCATTGGTGGTTGTAGATGATAAGCAAGTTCTATGGAAATTTCAGGCAGGATACGAAAACAAAGAAAAAAAAATCCCTGTTAGAGATAACACGAATTTTAATATAGGTTCCATTGCAAAAGTTATTAATGCTGTTGCAATTTTAAAACTTGTCGAAGAAAAAAAATTGAATTTAAATGATCCAATTCATAAATATGTCGATGATCTTCCTATTGATTATGACTATCATCGCCCCATTACGATTAAACAATTATTAACGCATCATAGTGGTTTACCGTCCGATTTGATGAAGTTTCTCTGGAATGAGGACTACTTAGAACTTGAACAAATCACAAAAGAAATCCGACTTATTTATTTAGCGAATCCACCTGGCGAAGTTTTTTCTTATTCGAATTTAGGCGTTACACTTTCGGGAAGAATTATCGAAGTTTTAAGTGGCAAAAAATATAGTGATTATCTACAAGAAATGTTTCGCGAATTAGAAATGAATCAAACATCTACAAATTTATTTCGCGCGAAAAATGTATCTAATGGTTATGATGTTGATCTCTTTGGAACAAAAAGTATCCATGAACCACCAATTGTTATGGTTCCCGCGGGAGGTATTTATACGAATGCAGAAGATATGGCAAAATTTATGCAAATGATCTTAAATCGCGGAAGAATCAAAGATAAAACTTATCTATCGCAAAATTCTGTAAGCGAAATGTTTCGGTTGCAAGAGCTACCACCTTTTGATGATCAGCTAAAAATGGGACTTCCTTTTTTCTTGAACGATTTGGGTTTTGGTAAAGTCCTTCAAGCGAATCATGGTGGGGCAACATTAACCTATCATTCTATGATGATTTTACTTCCCGAATTGCCTATGGGAATTTTAGTTATGACCAACACAACCACTGGTAGGTTCATATCTTCGCAAGTAGCAGTTGAAACATTATCATTTTTCGCGAATCATAAGTTTTCTATAAAAAGAGATCGTCCTTCTCGTATTGCTTTAAACAATGCAATCTATAACAAAAAAGAAATTTCTGGTTATTATAACACTACTTTTGGAATGCTACAAATTTTGGATGATGATTTTGAATCGATCAAATGTTCTTATTTAGACTTTTCTTGCGAATTTATCCTAAATAATGGTCTTTTTCGGTTTTACCTTCGCATTTTAAAGTTTATTCCCGTAGAAATTATGAAGGATACCGATTTTGTTTTTAAAAAAATAAACGATCAAATTCTTTTGTATTCTGTTATGGGCAATTCTACCATGCTTATGGGAAGTAAGATTTCTTTTTCGGAAATTGAACAAGCAAAAAAAATGATAGGAGAATATGTATATCCAGTGGAGAAAAATCAAAAACCATTTTTTTACATAGAAAAGATAGCGGTAGAAGAGAAGGATCATAAATTGATTTTAAAGATTTTTTATCCTAATAATCCCATGCCTTTGATATTTTATGTAATACCTTATGGAAAAGATAAATTAAAAATTCCAGGTTTAGGACGTCAATTAGGCGATGTGTTAGTATTTAAAAACGATGAGGTTTATTATTCTGGCTTTGTTTTTAAAAAATCAAAATAATCATAAATGATCTTTAATGATCTTTCTTGACATTCTGTTTTCTTATAGGTTTATTGATAGTATGCCAAAGAGCGCAGAATTTCGTTTGGATAAAATCAAAAAATTTTTGATGTATGTTAGAGAAAATAAAGACGATTTTGCAGCAAAAGAATTAGAGGAAGTTTTCGAAGATATAGTGGAAGAACATCAAAATTTTGTAACAAGGCCAGAAATTAGAGAGCTGATTATCGAGATGCGAGAAGGCTTTAAAATGATGGATAAGCGATTTAATGATTTAATACAATTTACAGAGAAACGATCTAATGATTTAATGCAATCTACGGATAAGCGATTCAGTGATTTTATGTACTATACAGAGAAAAGATCTAATGAATTAATGCAGTATATAGAAAAACGATTTAATGATTTAATACAATTTACAGAAAAACGATTTAATGATTTATTGCATCACGTAGATAAACGTTTCGAAGATATGAATGCAAGGATTAATTTTTTGCAATGGGTAATGGCATTTTTTATGAGTCTACTTTTTGGATTATTAACTTATTTTAATTATAAACAAATGGATTTGCTAAATAAAATATTAGAATCTAACCAACAAATACAAGCAGAATTAAAAAATAAGTGATCCCTCTTGAATTGAATTGACCGTAATCTTTATTAAAAAATCATTTTTCGTATGGACATCATCAGAAGACCGCGAAGAAATCGAAAATCAGAAAATATTCGCCGATTGGTAAGAGAAAGTAATGTCAGAGTAGATGATTTAATCATGCCTTTGTTCGTAAAAGAAGGAAATTCCATTAGAGAGCCGATTCCATCTATGCCAGGTATATTTCGTTTTAGCCCAGATGAGCTGTTAAAAGAATGTAAAGAAATTTATCAGTTAGGTATACCTGCTGTGGTGATTTTTCCAGCAATCCCCGAAGAAAAAAAGGATCAATTAGCAAAAGAGTCTTACAATCCTAACGGACTTTATCCAACAGTATTAAAGATGATTAAAGATCATATCCCCGAATTAATCGTTATTACTGATGTTGCAATGGATCCATATAATTCCGACGGGCATGATGGTGTAGTTAAAAATGGAGAAATTTTAAACGACGAGACGTTAGAAATTTTGGGCAAAATGGCTATTACCCAAGCAAAAGCAGGTGCAGACATTATTGCGCCAAGCGATATGATGGATGGAAGGGTAGGTTATTTAAGAAAGGTTCTTGATTCCGAAGGATTTATCAATGTAGGTATTTTATCTTACACCGCGAAATATGCTTCCTCATTCTATGGACCATTTCGCGATGCATTAGATAGCGCACCGCGATTTGGCGATAAAAAAACTTATCAGATGGATCCAGCAAACATTCGCGAAGCTTTACTCGAACTCGAATTGGATTTAGAAGAAGGTGCAGATATTGTAATGGTTAAACCAGGATTACCCTATTTAGATGTTGTAAGAGAATTTTCTCAACATAGCCCTGTACCTGTTGCTGTTTATAATGTATCGGGGGAATATGCCATGGTGAAAGCTGCTTCTTTAAATGGTTGGTTAGATTACAAAAAATGTGTGATGGAAATTATGCTTTCTTTTAAACGAGCAGGTGCCGATATGATTTTAACTTATCATGCAAAAGAAGTTGCTCAATGGTTAAACGAAGTCTAAAAAAATTTGCATTCTTAACCTAAAATTGAGTTGACTTGGAAAATCTATTTGTATAAGTGGATCCTACAAACTCCCCAGTAGCTCAGCCGGTAGAGCGAGTGGCTGTTAACCACCAGGTCGCAGGTTCGAGTCCTGCCTGGGGAGCGAAACTCTTTTTCTTCCAACCACAATTCTTTCCAATAAATGTCCGACTGTCCAATATAATATATCTAAGGAGGACGGTATGTTTAAAATTACGAAGGTTAGTATTTTTTTATTTGTCTTTGCTTTTTTTATTAGTTGTTAATCGCAGGCGGATAAAGATTACGACGAACTAAAAAAAATGATTAATTCCGATAGGTGTTCTGATGCTATACAATTTGCGTCAAAAGCAATAGAAAAATATCCCAATGATGCAAGATTCTATTATAAAAGAGGTTATTGTTATTATGAAAAAAATAATCTTTATAATGCCAAATTAGATTTTGCAAATTGTATTCGTATCGATCCAAATTTCGCAGATGGGTATTATGGATTAGCCTTAGTTTTTGATGAGGAAGAACAATATGATTTAGCAGAAAAGAATTTCAATAAAGCTATCGAAATGGCGCCGAATAAAATTAGGAAAAGTATTTATATAAGTGGTCTTGCAAATTTATATGCAAGAAAAAAAGATTATAAAAAGGCTATTGAAACCATTAAAAAAGCTATAGAATTAAGAGATGAAGGGGAATTATATTTTCAACTTGGTAGATATTTATTTTTAGACGGTCAAAAGCAAGAAGCAGAAAAAACATGGCTTAAAGCAGTTAATGAAAAAAAATTTACTCAAATTAAGTTTAAGCATATGACTTATGCTGTTCTTGCAGATTATTATTTTCGAGAGAAAGATTATAAAAAGTCTTTAGAAAACATAGAAAAGGCTATTGAACTTGCGCCAGATAATAATTTGTATATAAGATTGTACAATCAAATTAAGCTACTTGCAAAATAAATTTTATAAATCAATACAATAAACATAAAAAATTTAAGGAGGAAAAAATGGACAACACAACAACACAATTAAAAAAATGGTACGACAACACTTGGTTGGTAATTCTTCTTTGCATTGTTTTCTTTCCAGTAGGGCTTTATGCACTATGGAAAAATCAATCTATCTCGAAAGGGTGGAAAATTGGTATTACAATAGTAATAGCTTTAATTGTTCTTGCTCAACTTGGTGAAGACACTAAAAACAGTTCTTCAACGACTGATCATTCATCTTTTAATCTTGACGAAAAAAATGTTGTGCGCGTTGGAGATGTTCTTCGCACTGACTATTTCGAAATCAAAGTAAATAAAGTGAGCTTAACAAATGCGGTAAATACGGGAAATATGTTCGCAGACTTAAAGCCAGAAAGAGACAATCTGTATTTGATTATAAACGTGACATTTAAAAATATCGACACCGAAAGTCGTATGCCTACGGATGGTTCTGTTTGGATTAACTACAATGGTAAAAACTATCAATTCGACAAATCCGAAACTATCTTGGTTGATGGTTGGGGACTGATGTTTGATCAACTCAATCCTCTAACAACGAAGACAACGAATTTGGTTTATAAAATTCCTGCGGAAATTAAAGGAGAAGCTTATTGGCAACCAGGCCGTTCTCGTAGAGATCAAAAAGTTTATTTAGGGAATTTAAAATAACAGACTCTTTGTTTGTTGAAATAACGAAGAAATTGCATAAATCTAAACGCGATTTTGCGTCAGGCAATTCATTTTCCATTGTCTGGCGCTTTCTTTTTATCGAATTCATCCCAATCATTATAAAAAATTTGATTATGAAGCGAACCGAATCTTGCATTTTTATATAAAAACTTTTTAATAAATAAAATTAATAATAATTTTTATATTCTTATGCTAAACTATCAAATTTTGTCAAGTATATTTATAAAATAAATTTGGCGCTAACGAGTATTTTATATTGATCAAACCTATAAATTTACAAAACATTTCAATAAATTATTTACAAATATAAATTATCTTAAATTTTGTAATTATGCAAATTCAATCCGTTAAAAAACTCAATTATCGTTCTTACTTAATTACCGAGGGTATAACTAGAGCGCCCAATCGTTCCATGTTGCGTGCAGTGGGTTTTCGTGATCAAGATTTTTCGAAACCTATCTGTGGTGTTGCAAGTGCTTATAGTACTATTACACCTTGCAATTCTGGTATACGTATATTAGAACAAGCTGCAATCAATGGCATTTACGAAGCTGGAGGAATGCCTCAACTCTTTGGGACAATTACAATTTCTGATGGTATTTCTATGGGAACCGAAGGGATGAAGTATTCCTTAGTAAGTAGAGAAGTCATAGCAGATGCTATCGAGACTGTGTGCAATGGTCAAAGAATGGATGGTGTTTTGGCTATTGGTGGTTGTGATAAAAATATGCCGGGTGCTCTAATTGCTATGGCACGTCTAAATATTCCTTCGATTTTTGTTTATGGAGGAACGATTCTACCTGGTTATTATAACGGCAAAGAATTAAACATTGTTTCGGTTTTCGAAGCAGTAGGGGAATACAATGCAGGTAAAATTACAGAAGAAGAATTTTTAGCAATAGAAAAACACGCAATCCCTGGACCAGGAAGTTGTGGTGGAATGTATACAGCAAACACTATGTCGTCTGCCATCGAAGCAATGGGAATGAGTTTACCTGGTTCCTCTACTATGCCAGCAGTTGCTTCCGAAAAAGAACGTTCTGCTTTTGAATCTGGCGAAGCATTAGTCAACCTAATCAAAAATGGCATTACTCCATCTATGATCATGACAAGAAAAGCCTTCGAAAATGCTATTGCTGTTGTGATGGCAATTGGTGGTTCCACAAATGCGGTATTGCATCTTTTGGCAATAGCTCATGCGATGAAGGTTCCTTTATCCATCGATGATTTTGAACGCATAGCTCGTAAAGTTCCCCACATAGCAGATATGAAGCCTTCGGGAAGATACCTAACAGCACATTTGCATCAGTATGGTGGTATTCCCAAAATCATGAAAATCTTACTCGAAGCTGGTTTAATCCACGGCGATTGTCTAACTGTAACTGGAAAAACCGTAGAAGAAAACCTAAAACATTTAGATGCGAATATACCAAAAAATCAAGATGTAATTTATCCATTAGATAAGCCTTTGTATCCAAGAGGTCATCTTGTAATTTTAAAAGGAAATTTGGCACCAGGTGGAGCAGTTGCGAAAATTTCTGGAGTAAAACATTTTTCCATTACAGGACCTGCGAAGGTTTATAATTCCGAAGAAGAATGCATGGAAGCAATTCTATCCAACAAAATAGAAGAAGGTGATGTAATTGTTATACGATACGAAGGTCCCAAAGGTGGTCCAGGGATGAGGGAAATGCTTTCGCCCACTTCTGCTCTGATTGGAAAAGGATTAGGCGATAAAGTAGGTTTAATCACAGATGGAAGGTTTTCTGGTGGTACTTATGGTATGGTAGTTGGACATGTTGCACCAGAAGCAGCAGTCGGTGGTCCTATTGCATTAGTTCGCGATGGCGATCTAATTACTATCGATGCTTCCAGGAATGAATTAAACGTTCATTTAACCGAAGAAGAACTAGAAGCAAGACGAAAAGAATGGAGTCCACCAGAACCTCGCTACAAAAGTGGGGTGATGTATAAGTATTACAAATTAGTTGGCTCTGCGGAATTTGGAGCTGTAACAGACTCCTACGAAATTTAAAGGAGAAAGATATGCAAAAAAATCCAGAAAGAAAAAAACATGTATTATACGACGAAAATGGTAATCCTACCAAAGATAAACCTTGGATTTTTCGTACTTATGCTGGTCATACAAATGTTTGGGAAACCAATAAATTATACCGCGAAGGTCTAAAACGAGGACAAACGGGGCTTTCCATTGCTTTTGATTTGCCAACCCAGTGTGGTTATTCTTCGGATCACCCATTAGCAAGACCAGAAATCGGTAAGGTGGGAGTACCCATCAATTCTTTGGATGATTTTCATATCTTATTTGATGGTATACCTATCGAAGAGATGAATACATCTATGACTATCAATGCAACTTCTATGTGGCTTCTTGCTCTGTATATCGCATTGGCAAAAGAACGCGGTGTAGATATTTCTTTGTTGAATGGTACAACACAAAATGATTTAGTAAAAGAATATTTAGCACGAGGAACATATATATTCCCCCCAGAGCCCAGTTTTCGTTTGATTAGCGAGATGTATGAATATTGTATTCAGTATATTCCCAAATGGAATCCATCGAATATTTGTTCTTACCACTTACAAGAAGCAGGAGCAACTCCTGTTCAAGAATTGGCTTATGCACTAGCAAATGCAATCGGTTTATTGGATACCATCAAAGAACGAGGACATGTTAAAGGAGAAGAATTCGAAAAGGTAGTGGGTAGAATCAGCTTTTTTGTGAACTCTGGAATTCGCTTTATAGAAGAAATGTGTAAAATGCGTGCTTTTGTAGAATTATGGGACGAAATTACTAAAGAGCGTTATAATGTTCAAAACCCAAAGTATAGAATCTTCCGCTATGGAGTACAAGTGAATTCCTTAGGTTTAACAGAAAAACAGCCAGAGAACAATGCTTGGCGCATTTTAATAGAAGCATTAGGTGTTACTCTAAGTAGAAAAGCAAGATGTAGAGCATTGCAATTACCCGCATGGAACGAAGCATTATCTCTACCAAGGCCTTGGGATCAACAATGGTCCTTACGATTGCAACAAATATTGGCATACGAAACGGATTTGTTAGAATATCCCGATATTTTTGACGGCAGTGTTGTTATTGAATCAAAAGTAAATGAACTAAAAGAACAAGCAAGAGAAGAAATAGACAAAATCTTAAAAATGGGAGGAATTCGTGCAGCAGTAGAATCTGGGTATATAAAAACCCAACTTGTTCGTTCTATGTCCGAAAGAATGAGCAAGATCAATTCTGGAGAAATCATTGTTGTGGGTTTAAACAAATGGACAGAAGGATTGCCATCACCATTACAAGCTGGCGATGGAGGTATTTTTAAAGTTGATCCCGAAGCTGCACAAAAAACCCTCGATGCATTAGAAAAAACCAAAAAAAATAGAGATCCAAAAAAAGTAAAAGAAGCATTAGAATACTTGAAAGATTGTGCGCGAAAAGGCGAAAATCTTATGCCAGCTTCGATTGAATGCGCATTAGCAAGGGTCACAACTGGTGAGTGGGCAGATGCATTACGCGAAGTCTTTGGTGAATATAGACCTCCAACAGGTATAGAAGGTCAACGATTGTACTTAGAAGATGCACGCGTAGAAAAATTAAGAAAGCGCGTAGAAAACTTCGCGAAAGAAAAGGGCCATAGACCCAGAATCGTTGTAGGAAAACCAGGATTAGATGGACATTCCAACGGAGCAGAAATGATTGCTGTTGCTGCAAGACACTGCGGTTTTGATGTAATCTATTCCGGTATTCGTCTAACACCCCAAGAGATTGTTCACACAGCAGTAGAAGAAAATGCCGATATCATTGGTGTTTCTATTCTATCTGGTTCGCATAAAGAATTGACTCAACAAATCGTGGATGAACTAAAAAAACTTAATGCTTTTAACGAAATTCCCGTAGTTGTTGGAGGTATTATTCCACAACAAGATTTCGATGTTTTAATTTCTATGGGGGTAAAAAGAGTATTTACACCATCAGATTATCAATTAATAGAAATTATGGAAAAGATCATGGATACCATCGAAGAAAACCAAAAAGGAAAAGTTTTGGTATGATAACGTTAAAGATGACACCAAAAGAAGAGCTAATTCAACTCGTAGATAAATCATTACAAGGCGATAAGTTTAGTTTAGCGAAATTAATCAGCATCTTCGAAAATACAAAACCAGAATTCTATGAATACAAAAAAATCATCATAGACTATCTAAAAGAAAAAACTTCTCCCAAAGGATATTTTGTTGGAATTACAGGGACGCCAGGTGCAGGAAAATCTACTCTAACAGGTCGATTAGCATTAGAACTAATTCGACAACGCGAAGATATCAGTGTTGCTATTCTTGCAGTAGATCCATCGAGCCAAGTTTCTGGTGGTTCTCTTTTGGGGGACCGAACACGAGTAAAATTACCCATCGACGAAAAGCGGATCTATTTTAGAAGCCAGGCTTCGGATAAAGAATTAGGTGGCCTTAGTAAACATACCTTTAATGTTTGCAGAGTCTTGTATTATCTATTCGATTTTATCTTTATCGAAACTGTGGGAATTGGACAAAGCGAAATAGAAGTTCAACATATAGCAGATCATGTTTTCTTGGTATTACAGCCTTTAACAGGAGATCAGATCCAATTTATGAAGGCTGGTGTTATGGAAATCCCCGATGCTTTTATTATCAACAAATGGGATCAACATAAAGAAGCACAAAAAACTTATTATGCATTAAAATCTACGCTTTCTTTTATAAGACCCGATTCTAAAGAAACTCCCATTTTTCCTGTAAGTGCTTATTCAGGTTATGGAATAAAAGAATTGATGGATTATATTTCTGGCATTAAAGAAGGATTTTCGAATTTAAAAAATTCTCTTAGCAAAAAAGAGGTTTATTATTTCGAAAAATGGGTAAAAAATCAGTATGGGATGATGGGATTAGAGCTTTTAAAACAAGAGGGTGGAGCGAGTCATTTTATAGAAAAAAAAGGTTCTTTTGATTTAGCAATAAAAGAATTTTCAAAATTGAAATATGTGTTTTGAACTATGAACTCAAAAAAGAAAGTCGCTTTGATCTTTGGTGGTCGTTCCACAGAACACGAAATTTCGATTCTTTCGGCAAAAAATATTTATCGCGCTATCGATAAAGAAAAATACCAGGTTCTAAACATTTATGTATCGAAAGAAGGAAAATTTTATTACATCGAAGATTCGAAAAATTTTCCAGAGAACTTAAAAGAAATCGAACAACACAAAAAACATTTGTTGTACTTTCAAATCGATGATAAAAGTCCCTTTGTTTACTGGGAAAATCAAGAGATGCATGTTATTAGTGTCGATATATTTTTTCCGATAACACATGGTACTTTTGGCGAAGATGGATCCTTGCAGGGACTCTTAAAATTAACTCAAATTCCTTTTGTAGGTTGCGATGTATTAGCTTCTGCCTTGTGTATGGATAAAGAAGCGATGAAGCAAATCTTAACAGCAAATCAAATACCTATCACACCCTATGTAAGTTATCAGATTCACGAAAAATCTTCTATACCATACGAAGAAATTGTAAAGAAATTCCAATTGCCTCTTTTTATAAAACCAGCGCGACAAGGATCCTCTGTGGGGGTTTATAAAGCAAAAACCATCGAAGAGTTAAAACAATTCATAGAAAAATCTTTTGAGTTTGATACCAAAATTCTTGTAGAAAAAGAAATTAAGGGAAGAGAAATTGAATGTGCTGTATTAGGAAACGAAGATCCAGAGGTAACAATTCCGGGCGAAATCAAACCCAAGCATGAATTTTATTCTTATGATGCAAAGTATGTAGATCCTGATGGTGCAGGTTTGTTTATCCCAGCTCAAAACTTATTACCAGAGGAAGTTCAGAAAATCAAGCATATTGCTTATTTAACTTATAAAGCATTGTATTGCGAAGGTTTTGCAAGAGTTGATATGTTCTACCAAAATGGAGAAATCTATGTAAACGAAGTAAATACATTGCCTGGTTTTACAAACATTAGTATGTATCCAAAACTGTGGGAATACGAAGGATTAACCCAGACTCAATTAATCGATAAATTAATTTTACTTGCAGAAGAACGTTTTGGAAATTTAAAAAAAATCAAGTATAGTTACGAAGTTGTATGATGGAAACTATAAAAAATTTACTAATAGAAAAATTTAAATTTATTTATAATGATTTACCACAAAAGTTTTTCTTTGCACCTGGTAGAGTCAATTTTATCGGTGAGCACATTGATTATAATGGTGGGAAAGTATTACCGTTTGCCATAGATAGAGGGATTTATGCTGCTGTAAAATTTCTCGAAAAGGATGTCATTCAGCTTTGTTCTAATATTGATGAAAAAATCTACGAGATTAAATTCGATGATGATTTGGATCAATACAGAAACACTCATTTATGGATAAAATATCCTATTGGAATTATACAAGCATTAAAGAATCAAGGTTTTCGGTTTAAAGGCATTGCCATTTATTATTGGAGCAATTTGCCTGTTGGTTCTGGGTTGTCTTCTTCTGCTGCTATCGAAGTACTTACTGCATATGTGTTTTATCTTCAAGTAAAAGCAAAGAATCAAATCGACAGAGTACAAATGGCTATTTTGTGCCAACAAGTCGAAAATCAATATATTGGTGTTAAGTGCGGCATAATGGATCAGTTTTCTGTGGCGATGGGAAAAAAGAATCATTTTATTCTATTAGATACACATTCGTTAGAGTACGAATACATTAAATTCCTTTTTCCGAATGTATCCATTGTTGTAATCAATACGAATAAACCCAGAAAACTTTCTGATTCTAAGTATAACGAAAGAAGAACAGAGTGCAATTTATCTTTGGAAATCTTACAAAAAAATTATAAGATTAAATCTTTGGTAGAAGCAAGCGAAGAAATGTTAAACGATTTAAATAGCGAAACATTAAAAAAACGTACTCTACATGTAATACAAGAAAATCGAAGAGTTCAAAATATCAAACAATTGTTGAATTCGTTAGATGTATCTCGAAAAGATTTAGAAGAAGTCTTGCAACAAATTGGTAAATTTTTGTATGATTCTCACGAATCTTTAAAAAACTACTACGAAGTATCTTGTTATGAATTAGATGTTATCGTAGAAGAATCGAAAAAAATCTCAGGTGTTTATGGCGCACGTATGACTGGTGCTGGGTTTGGTGGATGTGCAATTGCAATAGTCGATAAGAGAAATGTCGAAGAATATATTCCTTTGATTGCCAAAATTTATCGCGAAAGAACCAATTTAATACCAGATGTATTCGAAGTTCAAATCGAAGATGGGGTAAATGAATTATGAGTATAACAGAAAATATAGAACTTAAAAGAGTGATTTTCCAAAAAAAAAATCGTTTTTATGAATTCTCTGTAAATAAACAAATTCAGGAGAAGTTAGTTTTAAGGACAGAATTTGGTTATTTAAATTTTGAATTTCAAAACCAGATCTTAAATGCCTTTTTTACCGATTTTGTCAATAGAGATGATATTCCCATAGACTTTGTTACATTAGATATAGTAATTCCTTCTATCGATAATTTTATTAGCTTTCTACACCAAGGATACAATAACTGGACGCAGACCCACGAGGTTCCTATTTCTTCTAAACAAATGAATGTTAGTAATATAATTAAATGGTTGCTTTCTCCTTTTGGTGAATATAATATTATAAAATTTATAAAAAATTTTAATAAAAATTTTTTACGTTCTCATTTTTATACATATTTAAGAGATAAAAACAATCAAATCTTAGCATTTTGTTCTTTAAACGAAAAAATATCCTATACAATTTTTCAATTGGATTACAAAAATTCAATACTTAGAATTATTAAAGATTTTCAGAATTACTTTGTTGGAGCAAGATTCGAATTCTTAAAGCTATTTATTGGCTACGGTGATTATTACGATATCTTCGATAATATTTCGCAAAAATTAGAATCTGTTAAAGAAAATTTTGTTACTGGTTATACCAGCTGGTACTATCATTATAATAATTTAAACATAGACGAATTGATTAGACGAATTGAGTTCTATGGAATAAATAAAATTCCTATTGATTACTTTCAGATCGATGATGGTTATCAGAAACGTGTAGGTGATTGGACAAACCTTAAAGAAGATTTTCACGACAGGATGAAAGAACTCGTAGGAAGAATAAAAAAATATAACATTAAACCTGGTATATGGATTGCTCCCTTTATTTGTGAGCGGAAATCATCGATTTATCAATATCACCAAGAATGGTTGTTAAGAGACGAAAAAGACAAACCTATTGTTGCTGGCTTTAATCCATTATGGAGTGGTAAATTTTATTCACTAAATATTTATAATCCGGATTTTCAAGAGTATATAAGAAGTGTTTTTAAAACTTTTACAGAAGATTGGGGATTCGAATTGTTAAAATTAGATTTTCTTTATGCAAGTTGTATTTACCCAGCAAAGAGAAAAACAAGAGCTCAACAAATGCAAGATGCATTAGATTTAATTCATCAGAGTGTTCAATGGAAAAAAAGCCCAGTAAAATTGTTAGGTTGTGGTATACCCTTTTCGCATGCTTTTGGTAATGTAAATTTTACAAGGGTAGGAAGCGACGTAGAAGAAAAATGGGAACATTATCTTAAACATTTTAATTTTTTAGAAAGGGTTTCTACATTTAGTTCTTTGAATTCAACGATTTACAGACATTTCTTTAATGGTAAAAATTTTCTTAATGATCCAGATGTTTTTTATTTAAGACAAAATTTTCGAAAATTAAAAACAAAAGAGATCCTAGAAAAGATCAAACTAACCGAGCAAGAAAAACTAACGTTACTGTACATAAATCACATTTTTGGAGGACTCGTTTTTACCTCTGATCCCATAGAACTTTATCCAAAAGAAATTCTTCATCTCTACAAAAAAACCTTTCCCTTTGTTAAAAAACAATTTAAAAAATTTTATCCTGTAAACGAACATGCCTTCGAAGTGCATTTTTCTGTCCTAAAAGAAAAATTTTTAAAAAATCCCAAAATGAACAATTTTATCGATTACGAAGTAGATTATCTATTTTTGACAAATTTATCCAACAAGAATGTTGTGCTTCCATTAGAAAAAAATCAAGCATATTTTGTAGCATTTCCTTTTCAAGATACTTATGGAACATTGATTGTGAATAAAGAAAGCATAGAATTAAAGGCACATCATTCTTTATTGCTTTTAAAACTTCATTTAACACCTTTTGAATTAATCGGTTCCAATGGACATATTTTGCCTTTGGTAGAATTTAAATCTTATACAAGAAAAGTTCAAGGATTTACCATAGAAATGCAAGATCAAGCTTTTGAATATAGTAATTTATATATATACATTCCACAAAAAGAAAAAGAAAAATATACGGGTAAATATAAAGTATTAGAAACAGAAGGTGTTTCTTACATTGCTTTAGACATAATTAAATAGGAGAGAGATTATGCTTACGAACATTGAGCAATGGATCAATCAAATCAACGACTTTGTTTGGGGGCCAGTTCTATTAATCTTGCTTTTTGGAACGCATGTCTATTTAACTATAAGATTAAAATTTATCCAACGATTTATTGGATTAGGGATTAAACTTTCCGTCTCGAAAGAAGGAGGAAAGGGAGATATATCGCAATTTGCTGCGTTAAATACTGCATTGGCTGCAACGATTGGAACTGGCAATATCGTTGGTGTAGCATCAGCAATTGCTATTGGAGGACCGGGGGCTCTTCTATGGATGTGGTTAACGGGGGTTTTTGGCATTGCTACAAAATATTCCGAAGCATTGTTATCGATAAAGTTTCGCGAAGTTGATAAAAATGGCAACATTGTTGGCGGACCGATGTTTGTCTTAGAAAAAGGCTTAAAACAAAAATGGCTAGGTATTACCTTTGCGGTTTTAACAGTCATTGCATCGTTTGGTATTGGAAATATGGTTCAGGCAAATTCTATTTCGCATTTATTGAGTGATCAATTTGGTATATCTCCCATAATTACTGGAATTGTATTAACAATTCTAACTGGTGTTGTAATTCTTGGGGGAATTCGTTCAATTGCAAGAGTATGCGAAATGCTTGTACCCTTTATGGCAATTTTATACGTTGTTTCGTTGATTATTATTATAGTGATGACTATCGATAAGATTCCTCAAACCATTAGTTTAATTCTATCTTCTGCATTTACTGGACAAGCTGCTGTTGGTGGTTTTGCTGGTGCAGGTGTAAAAGAAGCAATTCGCGCTGGTGTTGCAAGAGGGCTATTTTCGAATGAATCTGGTTTAGGAAGTGCTCCTATTGTAGCAGCTGCTGCAAAGACGAAAAATGCTGTAAGACAAGCTCTTGTTTCTTCTACTGGTACATTTTGGGATACAGTTATTATATGTGCCCTAACAGGAATTGGCATAATAAATACTGATGCTTGGATGTTCGGTCTAAAAGGAGCAGAAATTCCTGGTAAGATGTTTTCTTTACTTGGGGATGTAGGTGGAATCATACTTTCTGTATCTCTGTTACTATTTGTGTTTAGTACTATCTTAGGATGGTCTTATTATGGCGAAAAAGCATTAGAATATTTGTTGGGTGTTAAAAGTATTTTGATTTTTCGAATTTTTTGGGTTTTCTTTGTTTTTATTGGTTCGATTAGTACTTTAAACATTGTTTGGGGATTTTCTGACATTGCAAATGCTTTAATGGCAATACCCAATTTAATCTCTCTTTTGTTATTGAGTAATTTTATCAAAAAAGAAACAGATAGATTTTTATCCAAAGAAAAAATAGAAGAAGAAGACATAGAATTAATCAAGTTAGAACAGTTCGAAAAGTAATAAAAGAATAGCAAGAAAAGAATCTATTCGTAAATTTACAGATATAGAAAATGCTGATTTTCTTGAAAAAAGTTGCTTATTAAACGCGAAGATTTATCGGATGCAAAATCTCAGGAAAAAAAACATAGACTTAATGTTTATGTTCGAGATAATTTAAAAAATTTAAGTTCAAGAGATAAAAGTTGTATTAGAAATTTTTTTTAAATCTCTATTGTAATTTTTATAAATGCGTTTTGGGGTAATATTGGTTGTGGTTTTGCTGATAGTTATATAATGAGCAGTTCGCGTTGGTATATCAAAATGATTTATGTACTAAAACATATCCATTTGATTAATTTTTTTAAAAAGAAAGAGAAAAATTTTTAGCCTAAAAAAATGGTTGAAGAAGATATAGATTTAGTTAAATTAGAGTAATTCAAGAAGTCATATGCAAAATTTAAAGAATAAATTTAGTGAAGTTATAAACAAGAATCAAGAAAATGGCAAAACAAACCTAAAAGAAGTTATTTTGCAGGTTCAGAAGTGGATAGAAATCAATTACGAATCGCCCGAAAAATTTTTTCGCATTAACTTATATCGATTATCGGATGAACTAAATATTGATCTGTATTCGCTGATAAATGGATTTCTGATCTTAGTAAAAGAAGGTATATTTATTCTGAATTGGGAATATCATTGTCCTCATTGTAATGGATTAGCAGACTTTAAACATAATTTTTCTGAACTACGAGGAGAAGGTTTTTGCTCTTTATGTGATGTTAAATTTCGTGCCATATTAGATCAAAACATAGAAGTTACTTTTACCATTCATCCAGAATATTATCTTATTCCTAGTAAAATCGAAGAAGAATATAGAAACGATATGCATCAAAAAATCTTACAACATCAATATCAATTAGAAAAACCTTTTTTAACTGGGTTAGAATGTATAAATTCGCATTATTTCCAAGAATTGTTTGGTAAATATGTTCTATCGGTGGAAGAAAGTCTTAGTATACAGAACATTGTCATTATGTTTACAGATTTAAAAGATTCTACTGCAATGTATGATCAGTTGGGAGATACCGTTTCTTATAATATTGTAAGAGAACATTTTAAATTGTTGTTTGCTACCATCGAAAATCACCATGGCGTTGTGATAAAAACCATTGGCGATGCAGTGATGGCTTCTTTTATCAAAACCGAAGATGCAATCAAAGCTTCTTTAGAAATATTCCAGAATTTTTTGGATAGGATTTGGGATCCCGCAGGTAAATTAGAGATTAAAATTGGTTTGAATAAAGGGCCAGTAATAGTCGTTAACTCTAACGAACATCTCGACTATTTTGGTCATCATGTTAACATTGCTTCGCGTATTCAATCCCAATTAAAAAAACATTCTGTTGGCTTTACAGAAAGTATTTTTCAGGATCGTAATATAAAAACTTTGCTTCTAGGATTTATCAAACAAAATAAAGAAAATCAACAAGACATAAAACTTTTTCGTAAAAGAGCTAACCTAAAAGGGATCCAAGAGCGAATTCCACTATATTACTTAACTGCTAATAAGTCTCTACAATAAGTCGATGTTGTTTTTCTAATTGTTTAGCAAAATGATTCCATTCTTCTTCTGTAAAGTTGATTTTATATTTATTTTCGAAAAAACGTTTAAAAAATATAGAAATAGGATCTTCCATTCCTTTTAAACCACAAATATAGACAATATAGTTGTTTTTTTCGAGAATGTCTTCTATTTCTTCTTTTTTTTCTTCTAATAAGTGATGTACATATACTTTTTTTGTAGGATTTTCTCGCGAAAGTGCAGAATAAATCTTAAATTGGTCATTCTGTAATTTTAGTAAATCTTGGTTGATATCGTTTGCATAAAGATGATCTTTTTTGTAGCGTGTTCCAAAAAAAAGAATGATTTTTCCTTTATGTTGATGACCTTTATAAAATATTTTAAACAAAAATGCTCTAAACGGAGCAATTCCTGTTCCTGTGGCAAAAAAAATTAAATCTGTATTGGGATCTTCTGGTAGAACAAAATGTTTCCCCGATGGACCAGTAACGAAAACTTCATCTCCAACTTGTAAATCGCATAGATAATTAGAACAAACACCTTTTATTGTATTGCCATTTTCGTCTTTGTAAACAACTCTTTTTACACATAAACTAACAGTATTAGGAAATTCTGGATCCCCACCAAAAGCAGAAGCAATCGAATATAATCGTAATTTGTGGGGCTTTCCATCTTTATCTAGACCAGGTGGTAAAACCCCTAAGGATTGTCCTTCTGTGTATCGATAATCTGTATTTTTTAAGTCCAAAATAATGTGTCTTACATCTTCGTCGTAATCCTGAGGAACCAATTTATGATTTAATAATACCTTTACTTTTAGTGGATTTTTAGGTTTATAAATCATATCATGTGCATGGGTTAATTTCGCGACTGGTGGTAGGAAATCTTCTAGGGTTCTCATATAAAGCATTATTTCTATTTTTTTTAAAAGTCAAGAAATAAAACGTAATATAAGAATCAAAAATAAAAAATATTGCTTGTCAAAAAAATCGTCGCGATAATTTTAAAATCTGATGGGGGAAATATTTGAAATCATCTTTGAAGAATTTCCAGAGGCTATTTTTGTTGCAGAGATAGATACAGGCATAATTATTTATGCCAATAAAAGTGCAGAAAAATTATTAGGATTACCCAAAGAAAAACTGATTGGAATTCATCAATCTCAACTCCATCCTTCGGAAGATACTATTTATTATAAAAAAGTCTTCGAAGAAGATACAAGTGTTCGAGTCAATTATCCAAAAAAAAGAAAATCCCAAACAAAGGATTTATTTGTTCAACATAGCTCGGGAAAAATTATTCCTATTGAGATTTATTCTCGCACTTTTGAATTTAACAATAAAAAATACATCATTGGATTATTTATCGATATTTCAAAAACCAAAAAATTGGAAAGAAAAATAAGTCATCTAAGTCGAATTATTCTAGAATCGGAAAGGATTTTTAACCAAGGAACTGCAATGTATAATCCAAAATACAAAAATCCGATTTTTTTTCTGTCTGATGGTGCAAAAAGTGTTTTGGGAATTTCCTCAGATGCAATACGATTGAAACAATTGATTTTTTTAATATCAAAAGAACAACAAGAAGAATTTCAAGATTTTATTTTAAATATACCCAACGAAGATGTTAAAAATAATACATTTATTAAACAAAAAGATTTTACGATTTTTGTAGATGGACAACGTAAAATTTTGAATTTTCAACTCTTTTCGTTTAATAAAAATATATTAAGTCTTTTTAAAGACATAACAAAATTCCAAGAGCAATTGCAATTAATTCAAGATAAAAATCGTTATCTAAAAATGTTATCGGAATGTCATAAGGTACTGATTTATGCCCAAGACGAAGATGCTTTATTAAAGCAAATTTGTAAAGTGATAGTAGAAACAGGTGGTTATAAAATTGCTTGGTTTGGATTAAAAAAATACGATCAAGAAAAAAACATAGAAATTGTAGCTTATCATACCAGAGAAAAAGAATGCCAAGAGTATGTAAAAAACCTAAAACTGAACTGGCGCGACGATAATCCTTATGGAATGGGACCAGCTGGTATTGCATGTAGAGAAGGGCGTATCGACATAGAACAAAATATATATTTTAGCGAACGCTTTAAACCAGTTAAAGATTTTGCGATGAAATTTGGGTTGCAATCGGTTATTGGAATTCCCATTGTATTAATTGATCGTGTGATTGGTTGTTTAGTTGTATATTCTCCTTATCCTGATGCATTCTATAAAGAAGAAGTCGACATTCTTAAAGAGATTGCTATCAATTTAGGGTTTGGTATAAATTTATTAAGAGAACGAAAATCCAAACTTAAACTGTTAGAACAAAATATTCTGTTAACCAAAATTTTGGATAATACCAATGTAGGTATATTGGTTATTTCGAATCAAGGGAAAATCTTGTATGTAAACAAAAAGTTCGAAGAAATTAGTGGTTATCTTATGAACGAAGTTATAGGAGAAAACATTAATATCTTAAAATCTGGTTTACATGAAGACGTTTTCTATAAAGAGATCTGGGATACGTTACTAAGTAAAAAAGATTGGAGAGGAGAGATTATCAACAAACGTAAAGATGGAAGTTTATTCTTAACAAGGTGTTTTATTTCTCCTATTTTTAACGATAAAAACGAGATATCTCATTTTATCCAAATTATGGAAGATATTACATTAGAACGATATTATCAAGAACAAATCGAAAGAACAAAATTTTACGATAGCTTAACCAACCTTCCCAACAGAAATTATTTTATTGAACGTTTAAACCAAGAAGTCTATAACAACAAAACATTTTATCTATTGTATTTAGATATTGATAATTTTTCTCAGATATCGCGTAAAGATGGATTTATTATTTCTGATAGGTTTTTAGAAGAATTTGTAATCAACATAAAAACATTTATAGAAAACCAAAATATTTACGATTCCATCTTTTTTGCTCGTATAGGAAATGATGAATTCGCAATGATTATAAAAGATCAAAGTTTAGAACGTGTAATTCAATTCGTAGAAAAACTGATAGAATTCTCTAAACGTACTTATAGAATATACAACAAAGAATATTATTTATCTTTAAGTGTTGGAATTTCTATTTTTCCTGACAATGCAAAAACACCCGACGAATTGTTAAGATTAGCAGAGATTGCCTTTCGACGTTCCAAAGAAGAAAAAGGAGATGGAAATTATGCTTTTTTAACCAGAGAGATCGAAAAAGACATCGTGGAAAAGGTTCAATTAGAATCGATACTCCAAACCAATGTATTTATGCTGCAAACGAAGGATAAAGCAAAAATTCAACAAACAGGTTTTAAATTAGAGTATCAGCCCATTTTTGACTTAGAAAAAGAAAAAGTTGTCTTTTTAGAAGCACTCTTACGTTGGGAACATCCAACATTAGGTAAAATATCTCCCATAAGATTTATTCCAGTAGCAGAAAAAAATCGATTAATCATTCCTTTGGGCTATTTTGTTATCGAAGAAGTGATCAAGCAAATTATTTCTTGGCAAGAAAATGACATCCCTGTTGTCCCTATTGGAATCAACATATCTTATGTACAATTACAAAAATACGAATTCATCGAGGTTTTGCGAAAGCTCTTAAAAGAATATCGAATCGATCCATCATTGATAGAATTCGAGATTACCGAAAATTCCTTTTTACAAGATAACGAGATAACAAAAAAAATTTTGAACGAATTAAAAGAGATGGGTATAAAACTCTTGATCGATGATTTTGGGATTGGATATTCTTCTTTAAGTTATTTGTTAAAATACAAGTTTGATGTGATAAAAATTGATCAGTTTTTTGTAAAAAGTTTAACAGAAAATCATCACAAGGATTCCGATGCATTAAAACTAATTCGCACAATCATACAAATATCTAAAAATTTAAACATTCATACGATTGCAGAGGGAATAGAAACTAAAGAACAAATGGAGATTTTATTAAAAGAAGGATGTAAATGGGGGCAAGGGTATTATTTATCTTATCCCTTATCATCAAAAGAAATAGAAAAATTATTGTATGAAAAATCTAAACATTAAAGAAACGGTTTTTATCACAGGTGCAGGGGGATTTGTTGGAAGGTCATTTATTGAATATTTGTTGCAAAGTGGCGATTATAACATCGTTGCAATAGAAGTTGATCCAAAAAAATACGACGTTCTTTTAAAAATGGGATTAAATTGTTACTTGGGTTCAACTACGGACTTATCTTTGTTAAAAAAAATATTTCAGGATAATGAGATTCATCATGTTTACCATACTGCTGCAATCGTCGAAGAACATGGGAATATTTCTGATTTTTATCATGTAAACGTAAAAGCTACCATAGAATTGGCAAAGTTATCTATTCAGTATAATGTTAAATCTTTTATACATCTATCGAGTGTAATGGTGTATGGTTTTGACTATCCTTTTATGGTAAAAGAAGAAAAGTGGCAGGACTTAAAAGAAACGGTATTAAAAACCAAGAACCCTTATTGTGTTACAAAAATTCAAGGCGAAGAAGAGCTATACGAATTGTATAAAAATGATAAAAATTTTAATTTAATTATTTTAAGACCAGGAGATATAATAGGAATCCATTCTGTTCCATGGATTATACGACCAATTTTTCTTGCAAAAAAATATCTTTTTGCTTATCCCAATTATGGAGTTGGAATTTTAAATTTATTGTACATACAAAACTTAAACGAGTTGGTCTATCAGATCATCAAAAGAATGCCTGATGATTCTATTAAAGGACAATCCTATAACATAAGAGATGAATTTATAACCGTCAGGGAATTCTATCGGTATTTGTTTAAAAATTTAAAAATTCTTCCTTTTGGGTTAGAACCTTTATCTTTAAACCAAAACTTAATGAAGTTTTTATTGTTTCTATTATATTATTTCCAAAAAATGTTTGGGATAAAACCATGGGTTCATCCTGATGGTGTAAATTTTTTGCTTAGAAATAACCCCGTAGATAACGAAAAATCCCTTAAACAATTGAATTATCGTTCCAAAGTAACCTTTTACGAAGCAATGCATACCATTATAGAATATTATAAAAATCAATCTTCTTGATAGAAGATTAATCGCCTCATTCTTTTGTCGTATAATCCCCATACTTTTCGGATGGTTGCTTGGTTCGCGTTTCCATTTGCGGGAAGAATTGTTCCTATGCCTGTTACGCGATAGATTTCTCCTTCGGTTTTAAGCATTCCAGTAAAAGAACCACCTTTACCGATCAATTCTTCGTATAATTTTACACCTGCTGGTGTTTGGATTTGCAAGGCTGGTAGGTTTTCTAATAGTTTAAGGTCTTTTATATAACCATTTTCTTTGTTTCTTAGTTTAAATATTTCTAAAACTGCTTGTCGCGTCATTACATCCGATAGACTCATCAAAACGTGATATCGCGCAGCATTAATGTTGATTTTTCCCGTATCTGAATCGGATGGCATATAGGCTGTGATGTTATTTGCTAAGATCCAATCGTCCATAGTGAGTAAGGTTTTTTCGTCTTCGGTTAAAAATGCCAATTCCTTTTGTTGCTCTTCCCATCCATCTGGTGCTCTTGGAGAAAAGATCATTTCCGGTGTAAACCCTTTAACTTGTGTTACTTCTGGCAAAGAAAAAATAAAATAATTTTTTATCTTCTGAGGTGGTTTTAATGATTCGTAGTAGCTTCGTTCGGCACCTTTACCTTCTGTGGTATCGTTTTGATCGATCCAATCGATTAAAGCATCCACATTATCTAATGGGATTTTGAACGTTGTAAACAATCGAATAAAGATATTTCGATAGGTTTCGTCTACACCATCATCAATTTTTCGTACTAAAAAGTTTACGTTGAGTTTTCCATCTTCTGGTTGTATGCTATATCGAACAAAACATTTTGGTTTACAATCCTTGCCTACATCAATATCTGGGGGACTTAGTGCTAATCCCGTTTGGAATAAATATTCTTCGGGAATTGTTTGTAATGCAGAAAGACCAGCCTGAAAACCCGATAAAGCCAATAAATGTGCTCTATATCCTTCTGTGAGGGTTTTAGTTGCCGCGTATTCTTCTTGAACATCATTCCAGAATTTTAATGCTACCGTTAACGAAGAAAGCCCCATAGCGAAAATCAAAAGAATTACCGCAGAACCCATCTTTACCCATAAGTTGTTTTTTGGTAGCTTCATAATTTTACATAAAATTGATTTATTATAAAATCAACCGAAAAAAATAGAACGATTTATATTTCTCTTTTTGTTTTTTATGCCACATCTTTGTAAAAATAGTGAATGGGTTCTGCTACTTCGTATAGATCCGTTAAACAAACCACTTTATACGAAAGATGATCCTTGTTGTTTAACAATCGTTCTTTATAGATTTCATCTTCGTGCACCCAAGATGTGGTAATCTCTCCGTTTAACGATTTATACTGAACTACAACATAAAAAATAAATTCATCTAATTTTAAAAACGTAATTTTTAATTTTTTCGAAGGCATTTCTGCAAGGGTTTTCTTGATTTTAATATTTTCTAAGAATTTAGGAGATTTTGTTTTTATTTGTTCGTCCCATTCGATCAAATCTTTTAAAATTTTAACAAAATCCTCTTTTCTTGTTTTTAATTCTCGGATTTCGTCAAATTGCATAACTCTCTCCTTAAAATTTTATATCTTAAAATCTTTAAAAAAACTCTAAAAAAATTTTAGAAATCTTTTGTATATTTTACAAAATTTTTTATTTTTTTCGAATACTGAAAATTAGACTTTCAACAAAAAAAATATTTGAAAAATACAATTCAGATCAAATTATAGAAATTCATGAAAGTTATAAAAAATTTTGTCTATTTATTAGCTACCTCGTTTTATTTATACCTAAAAGATAAATTACCTTTAAGAGCAAATGCAATTGCCTATTCCATCATTGTAGCTACTATTCCTCTACTTACTGTGTTAATGCGCATTGCTAATATTAACGAACAAGAGTTGGTAGAAAGTATCAACAGAATTTTTGCCATCTATGGTATTACAGGAAGTCAACCAATTATTGATATAATCCAAGATATTTTGAGTAGAGCAAATACCATTAGTGGAATTGGTTTAATTTTTCTTATTTATGCATCGCTCAATATATTTCAACATTTAGAGGAAAGTGCCAATCAGGTTTTTCGCGTTCCTTCGCGGGGTTTTTTAATCCGAACATCCATTTATACTACCTGGCTTGTATTTATTCCATTGGTATTGGTGTTTATGTTTGATTTTTCCAGAAAGGTTCAAAAACTCCTAACACCGCCAGATTATCTCAATGTTGTATCCAACAACAAAAAGTTTTTTTTGATAGATCAGAATAAGAATATAGAAATTTACAACCAGAATTTTTATTTCGAAGAAGAAATCGATTTTCTAAAAAAAACTGATTTATTAGCTCTTAACAGAAAAATTGTTATCAATCAAGAAGAATTTGATTATGATATTTCCGGAGATACTATAAAAGCATTTTTAAAACAACCCAAAAAAATCGATGTGGAGAAGGATTTAGTCGTTGTTGGATGTTTACCTGCATTTTTGTTTTATAGTACAGATGCTGGGTTTAACTGGGATTTTCGCTATTTTATCTTTTCTAACAAAGGAAAATCGTTTGAATTTCCTTTATTAGAAGATATCAAAATACATAAAAATCAGGTCTATGTGTTATTAACATTAGATAAACAAAGCTATTTATACATACTCGACAAAAATTATTTTGATGTGAAAGAACGATTTGTTTTCCAAAGCTTTTACAATAAAATCTATTTTTACGAAGATCGTATTTTCTTGTTGGGACAAGGAATTTTGTTGTACAGCGATTTAGCAAAGTGGGAATGGAACTATTTAACTATACCACAAATGAACACTACCTTCGAAAGTGTTTTTATGAATCCTAATTTTACAACTTTGTTAACTGCAACAAAACGAGTGATTGTATTCGAAAAAGGTAAGATTTTTTATCCTTTAATTCGTATTAACCAATTGAACAATATCAAAGCATTAAAAATATTTCCTGACGGAAAAGGCTTAATATTAGGAACAGACATTCGCTATACATTAAATTTTGGGAAAGATTGGTATATTGTTAAGTTTTTCGAAAATGACCAAGAAGTGAAGTTATTTCCCATCATTGACGCAGAAAGAAAAGAGAATACATATTATTTTATCGGAGAAAATAAAAACTATGTAGTTGCAGAAATATTTTCTGTTTCGATAGATCCTAAAACAGATTTACCCCTTATTAAGTTTAAAATCAACTATAAAAGCGAAACACCCCAATGGCGGTTGTATTTACCTACAATGATTGTATTGGGATTAAATTATCTCTATATTGTAATCATCTTTACGTTTTTTTATCTGATTCTACCCAACAAAAAGGTTGCAATCAAATCTGCTTTAGTAGGTGGGCTGCTTAGCTCTGTTGGAATGGTGATTTTTATGGCAGTTTTTAAATTTTTATTGCCATTTTTTACCAGTTCACGTTTGATCTATGGAATATGGTTTTCTATTCCTATTGGATTGATGATTTTATTAATAACGATTCAAATCTTTTTGTTTGGTTTAGAAATAACCCGTGTTCATATGAATCCAAACCTGATTTCGGATAAAATCTTTCAAAAGCTGTTGAATGCCAACAAAGAAAATTAAGTTTTTTTTAATAAATAAAAAGATATTGCATAGATCAAGATTGTAATAGATAAAACAAACATATCTACCATCGTTTCGTTGGGATAAAAATTCATTTGGTTTAACAAATAAGTGATGTACGAAGAAGGTAAGTTCTGTTCTCCTTTGTAAAATTTAACTCTCCAATGATAATCCGTTAGTGGACAATATCCAAATCCATAGAAAAAACCCACAATAATCCAAAAAAACCACAAAAGGTTTAAACTTAAAAAATGAAGAAATCTTAATTTTTTGAACATCCACCCTGTTAAGTTCCAAACTATCAGAAGAATGTGTAAAAGATGAAAAAAATAGTCTAAAAAAATCCACCAAAGTTCCATAGATAAAAAATAAATCCTTTTTTATGAAGAATGCCATTAAAATTGATTTAAGATTTTTAAATAAAAGTATTGACTTATAATCATTTTTCTTTAAATTGTTAATGTATGAAATTTATCAAAGGAGATCCCAAATATCCTTCTGGATCGTTAGTTGCTTTTAGTGAAGTCAAAGGCTATAATCCCATTGAACCCGATGCAAAAATCTTAGCGGTTCATATAGTGGTTAGTCCTTTATCTGCGCACTCTTATAATTATCCTGTGGTTGTTTTTCCTGTATCTGCATTTGCTAACAAATCCCAATTTTTTAAAATTGTTGATTTTATGGGGAATTGTGATGTAGTACAACTCGAAGATTTTCAAATTCCCGAAAATGAAGATCAAGAAGAGTACATAAAAAAAAGAATGAAGATGTTAAATGATGTTGTTCAAGATTATGTAGATGCATTCCAAAAAAATTATGCAAACAATGTTCAAGAACAAGATATTGCAATTTTTGACTATCTTTTGGATTTTGAACAATTAGCACTACCGTTTAAAGGAAACCTAAATTCTAAGATTAAAAAACGAAAAAAGAAAGAAAACCCTTTAAATTTGCAAAATAGCTTAAAACGCATGGAAGAACTTTTAAACAGTTCTAAAAAAGAATTAGAATCTACCAAAACATCGAAAAAAACTACCAAAACTAAAACCGTTAAAGAAAGCAATAAAACAGTAATTCGTCTGGATGAATTTAAGCCATACATTGCATTTATCAAAAAATATCATCCAGAAATCGATATAATAAATTTCGAAAAAGCATTGGAAAATAATGACATTATGTTAGCAAATCTCTATCTCCACAAATACTATGCAATTATTGACGAACGCTACGAAACTGCACAATACTTTCAAAATAGGATCAATGCTATAAAACAAAAAAAATAATCTTTTATGAGTATTGTCGGTTATGCTACGCGATTAGGAACAGAGAGATATTTTAACAGAATTTATAAAACATATCCCAATATTGTTTCTGAAACGTGGTACAAACGAATCAATGGTATAGATTTCTATCCCAGTAGTTTAGGTTTTGGTACATATAGAGTTTCTTATAAAGATCATGAACACATCGATGCTTTAAGAGAAGCTTTAATCAGTGGAATCAATGTAATCGATACAGCAAGCAACTATGGTGATGGTTCTGCGGAAATTTTAGTTGGAAACGTTTTAAAAGAATTGATCGATGCAAAACGAATTCAAAGAGACGAAATTGTTATTATTACAAAAGCTGGATATATTCAAGGAAAAAACCTAAAACTATATTTAGAAAAAAATTTTCCCGAAACTGTCAAGCTTTCTAATACTTTATATCATTCCATTCATCCAGAATTTTTAGAAGTACAGATAGAAACATCTTTAAGACGAATGGGCATAGATACCATAGATGTTTTTTTGCTCCATAATCCAGAATATTATTTAAATGTTTATGGAGATCAAGAAATCTATCTAAAAAGAATCGAGAAAGCATTGAATTTTCTGGAAAAAAAAAGAGAAGAAAATCTCATTCGTTATTACGGAATTTCTTCGAATACGTTTTCCCTTCCACCGGAACATAGAGAATCAACAAATCTACTAAAAATTTTAGAAATAGCTCCTGCGGGGTTTAAAGTAATTCAATTTCCAGCAAATCTACTTGAAACTGGTTATAAAGAACATTTTTTTAACGGAAGGTCTCTACTAGAAATAGCACAAGAAAATCGATTATGGACATTATCCAATCGCCCCTTTAATGTAATATTTAACAATCAGTTGTATCGATTTACACGTTTACCCGTAGAACCCGAAGAAGGAGAAAAAAATCCCGAATCTGTCATGCTTTATTTAGAAGAACGATTAAAGGATTTAGAAAATCAAATATTAAAAATTCTTTCAAATAAACATTTTCGCTTCGATGAACAATATCCGTCTCCCTTCGCGACATTGAACTATTACAAAAATTATCTTCAGGACCCAGAAAGTGTATATAGTTTTCTAAGAACAATTTCTTTGTATTTGCAAAAAACTGTTTCTTATGTTCGTTTTTTAATCTTGGATGATAATCAAAAAAAAGAACAAGAAAAAGAAATTGCTCTAAGAATTTTTGATGCATATTTAAAAACCCTTAATCATGCTTTGTTGTTTTTACCCAATTATATTTCTTATAAAAATCACCTAAAAATGAAGCACATCGAAGAAGAATTATCCAAATTAGATAAAAGATTAGAGAATCTACCTTTAACGCTACAAATCCTCGTAATACTACTGAACGATGGAATCGATACAGTCTTAGCAGGAATGAGAAAAATCACTTATGTTAGGCAACTTCAAAAAATTTTTACGATCAAGATTCCATCAAAAAAAATTATTGCAAATTCGCAACTAACATTTAATTTATAGTTGTATGACACAACAACAATTACAACTATTAGAACAATACAATAAAGCCTTAGCGTTATACAAACAGCGTAAGTTCCAAGAGGCATTAGAAGAATTTAAAAAAGCATTACAAATTGTTCCTGACGATGGACCATCCAAATTATATGTAGAAAGATGTTTAGAATATATTAAAAATCCTCCTCCAGAAGATTGGGATGGTGTTTTTGTAATGAAGACAAAATAAAATTGCAAGTTGGCTTTTTGTAAAAAAATTGTCTTATGGCAAAAAAAACAACCGTTCAAGATACATCTAGTGTAGAAACAACTTTCGAAGAGGGGACGTATTTTCATGGTGTGTTGGAATTCGAAAAACCACTACTAATCAATGGTTTTTTTGAAGGCGAAATTCGTTCCAAAGGCATTTTAATTATTGGAGATAAAGGTAAAATAAAAGCGAATATTAAAGCTGGCACCGTCATTGTTGGAGGAGAAGTGATCGGAAATATAGAAGCCTATGATAAAATAGAAATGTTGAATACGGGAAAAATCATTGGAAATATTCGAACAGCAAAATTATACATTGCAGAAGGTGTAATATTCGATGGAAATTGCGAAATGTTGAGTCAAGAAGAAATCAATGAATTAAAAACCTCTTTATAACGATTTGCTACAATTTTCCAACTCCATTTTTCGTAAGGAAATTTGCTTGGTGGTAATTGTTTTTTTCTATGGAGTTCTACGAATTTCGTAATAGTAGTTGCCCATTGATCGATATCTTGTGGAGGTAAAAATGTTCCATATCCCTGAGCAATTTCGCGAAAACATGGTATATCCGAAACAATTACTTTTTTCTGAAAACATAATGCTTCTAGAACCGGTATACCAAATCCTTCGTAGAGGGATGGCATGCAAAAAAAAGCACTATTTTGGTACAACGAATATAGCTGTTCATCCTGAACACCATCTAATAAAATGATGGTACCAGTTTTTTGTTGTAATTCTTCTAAACGTTGATAGAATTTTTTCGATTCCCATCCTCTTCTACCTACAATGATTAGATTATAAGGTTCTTGCGTTTCGGATAAATAGTATTTGTAATATGCTTCTAATAGGGTTGTATAATTTTTTCTAGGTTCAATCGTAGAAACAGCTAAAATATAATTTTTAACTGGAACAATGTTTTGTAATTGATGGTTTTTTGGTAGATCAAATCCCCAGGGTATTACCATCGTTTTTTTGGTTACTGGATAAAAATTCTTTAAGTCATTTTCTGTTTGTTTCGAATTACATATCAATATATCTGCTTTTTTTATGCTGGAATTCATCAAAAATCTTTGTTGCAACAATGCAATTTTTCGCATTGATTTTGGATATAAAATCGAAACAAAATCATGTATTGTTAAAGCCGTCTTAATTGATTTAGGAATCGTTGGTGGTATAGTTTGCTGAGTCCCCCAAAATATATCTGGTTTTAATTTTCGTATTATGTTTGGTAAATCAATTGTATACCATAGACCGCCTTTTTTTGTGATAAAATTGTGGGAATGATTCCAGACAACATTATCCTGTTTTACTAAATTTTCAAAATCCTTATGGTAGGGAAGATGAGAAAAAAGATGAAATTCAAAATCGTCTTTTATATTTTGGATGATTTTACTAATTGTGCGCGAAACTCCCGAAACAGGAGAACTTAAAGGCCTTGCATCTACTGCTATCAGAAATTTTTTCATACATCATTGGGATTCTTCTTTTTTTTGATTTTAATCGTTTTTTTAGAAGGTAGCTTAGAGCTTTTTTTTTCTTCTATCGGTTTGGATGATTTTTTTTTGCTTTTCTTTTTTAATGGTATGATTGTAGAAATAGCATGTTTATAGATCAAATTATAACCTTTTTCTGTTTTAAATAAAACTGTAAAAAGATCAAAACGTACAACTTTTCCTTTTAAAACAATTCCATTTTTTAAGAATATCTGAACAGGCAGTCTTCTCTTTCGTGCTTTATCGATGATTTGATTTTGTTCGAAAGCACCGTATTTACTTGGCATTGTAGTTTCCTTTTGTTTTTTTAATTAATTTTTTATATCAATACCATATTGCAATAACTTTTTCTTGTAAATTTCAATTTCTGATTGTAATCGAGGTATCGAAGAAAAATTTTCTAATAATATAGAGTCGTGATATAAATAAAGATAATTATAAAAATCTTTTACTAATTCTTCTAAGGCATTTTTAACTGTCATGTCATGTATTCTTCCGGATGATAATAATTTAGAATCTGCATAAGGAATAAAACGTGGTTGAGGATTTAAATCTTCTATGGGAAGAATCTTTGTTCGCACTACTGCTTCTTTGAGTTTTCCACTGTTTTCTAGTTGATAAGCCTCTTCGTGGTTGTCTAATATTAACCTAATACCTTGAATCATTTTTCTAAAAAAACTAAAGGATTTATTGATAATATTAACAAAATTTTGCATAATAATATCTTTCCCTTTGGATTTTATCGCTAAGTAATAATCATTAAAACTTAACTGAGCATTTTTGTATTGTTTTAAAAAATCCTGTAAATCTTGATTTATTTCTGTAAAAAGTTCCATTTCTTTTTTAAATACATTTGGTTTAAAAATCGAAACATCTTGTCCATGACCTCTTTGATCTTGAATGGTCACAGTAGAAACAAAAAAGTTTATAAAATTAATATCAAAATCTTGAAGGATTATATATAAAAATCTATGGGGTTCTGCAATATGTTGATTTACCATGTCTTTGGTTACCCGGGATTCTCCCCAGTTCCTTTTTAGAACGTTTATTACAATAGAGTTTAAGAATTGAATATTGATTTTTCCTTTTTCGTTAATTAGAAAGTATTTACTTTTTATGTAGTTAATATCTTTGATCATTCTTTCTCTTTTTTCTATTTCTAATTTTAATTTATCAATTTTTTGATAGATTAAGTTTAATATTTTTTCTGGTGCTTTGTATGTATTAATATTGGGGGCTTTTACACCCAATTCTTGAATTAAATCATTCCATGTGATGAGTTTTTTTCTTTCTAAAACATAGAACGATAAAATTACATCAGTAAATTTTGGTCTTCGGTTTTCGAAATTTGCAAGGATTCTAATTACAGCGATTGTATTGGAAATATGAGGTTGAATGTCTTTTTGTTTTTTTATCCATTCAATAAAATCGTTTTCTAAAATTGTTTTATAATTAGGATAGAATAAAAGTGTTGCATAGAGTACCTGCATTTTTAATGTTTGTTGAATAATAACGGAAATATCCTCTATTTTTTTTAACAATGAATCTACGTTTATATATTCTTTAAAAAATTGAAAGGTAGTAACTACTACATTGTATTTTGATGGAGGGAAATCATCCCATCCTTTTTGGATAAAATACCCCATTCCTTTGATTGCATCGATGATTTGACTATCTTCGAACAATTGAAATGATTTGTATACATTAGGAGACAATCGAATATTTACTCCAAACAACCCATGGATGAGTGTACCTGTTTGTTTGCCCCATTGGGGAATATCCCCACCTTTAAAAAGAGATTCAAAAAAACTTGCTTTTTTATTTTTTACAATGGTTTTTGATTTTTTATTTTCTCTTATAGTTATTTGGTTTTTATTCGTTTGTCTTGAATTGGACGAATTATCTTTGGGTAATTCTTTCTTTTGTTGTTCTTGGTATTTTTGATCTAATTCATGGATTTTTTTTATTCTAACATATATGTCTGAATATCTATTAACTATTTCGTCCACTTGCTTTTGTAGTTCTGGTGGACGCGGTTTATTATAGAGTTCTCCAAATAATTTGTGTGCTTGCGTTCGTGTTAGAGGTTCATCCATTAGGAACTATTTTTTCTCGTTCAATGGATTTTCAACACTTCTTGAACCAGCAGGAGGTTTGTAAGAAAACAGGCTTGATGGTAAATTATTTAAATAGGTAATACCACTAAAACGATAGGTGATCGATTTTTCGTCGGATAAGAATTGAATCAATATAGGAAAGTTGTCAGAATTCCAACTGATGATAATTTTTTTGTAGGGCTTTTCGTTTTCTGGTTCTATAATAGCTTTATTGCCAACAATTTTATAGGGGTATTTTAATACCCAACTTAAATCCCCTCCGGAGGATTTTTCTTGCTTTCCTAATACTTTGGTTTCTGGATCATAAACGATAATGTATCGTGTATTAGAAGCAACTATTCGACCATCATTGAGTTGAAAATGTACATTTCCTTGCTGATAATAAATTTTTCCTATGATAGAGCTTCCATCTTGTTCTATGGTTAGATTTGCTTTAAAAGTCGAAGAACTAAATTTATTTATTACTGTCTCTAAGCTTTGTGAATATAAATTAATATGGATAAATAAAAAGATTAAAAGGTTTTGGAATTTCATAAAAAAATCACGGGAAGCATTGCTTCCCTTATGTAATTAGCTATATAATTTTTTAATTTCTTGTGTCATGGCTGGTACAACTTTAAAGAGATCATCTACAACGCCATAAGTTGCAACTTTAAATATGTTTGCATCGGGATCTTTGTTGATAGCAACAATAATTTTAGAAGAACCCATACCAGCTAAATGTTGAATTGCACCAGATATACCGCATGCGATGTATAAATTGGGTGAAACAGTTTTACCTGTTTGACCAACTTGGTGACTATGATCAATCCAACCTGCATCAACAGCTGCTCTACTCGCACCTAATGCTGCTCCTAATGTATCTGCTAATTCTTGGAGTATAGGCCAATTCTCTGGTCCTTTGATACCTCTACCACCAGATACAATTATAGATGCTTCTGTAAGTTGAACCTTTCCAGCTTCCGCTTGTTGTTTATTCGTAATCTTTGATTTAACGGTTCCTTCGCTTGGAGAAGCTGTTTCGATATTCTTAGGACTTTGATAATTTTCTAGTACTTCTTGAGAGTTTGGTCTTATAGTAATTACTACTGGTGCACTTACTTTGATGTTTGCATAAGCTTTACCGGAATATATAGGTTTTTTCACTTGAACACTATTACTATCACCTTGTATAGAAACGACATCAGCAATTAGGTTTGCCCCCAACTGAATTGCTACTCTACCAGCATAATCTTTTCCTTCGATAGAGTGGGGAATTAATATCACTTTTGCACCTTTTTCTTTTGCTAACTGAGATATCATATTTGCCCACGCTTCTGGTGAGTATTCTTTCCCATCAACTTTGATTACTGTTTCTGCACCAGCGCTAAATAATTCATTTGCGTGGTTATCATTTCCATTGAATAAAACAATATTTACCGGCCCGCCTAATTTTCTACCAGCGGATGCAAGTTCCTTGGATATTTTTTTTAAGTTTCCATCTTTTAGTTCTGCTATTGCTAATATTGACATTCTATTCCTCCATTAGAGTTGTCGCTGTGCATAGCCCAGCGACGGTTAATTTATCCCGCCCAACCCACCCCGAGTTGTCGCTGTGCATAGCCCAGCGACAGCAAGTCTTAATTAATTTTAAAATTAAAATTTAGCAAAATCAATGATTATATCACTTTTGCTTCTTCTCTTAATAATCTTACAAGTTCTCTTGCTTTATCTTCTGGTGTTTCTCCTTCGATGATTCTTCCTGGTGGTCTTGGTGGTGGTGGTTCAAGAGATACGATTTCTATTTTTGGTGGATTTACACCTAAGGATTTAACATCCACAACATCAATGTTTTTCTTCTTCGCTGCTAATATACCTTTTAGAGAAGGATATTTGGGATCGTTCAATTTTTTTGTGGCTGTAATAACAACAGGTAAATCTGATTCTACATCTGCTGTACCACCTTCAATTTCTCTCGTGACTTTTATTTTATTACCTTGAATTTCTACTTTAATTGCATTGTTGATATTTGGTATACCTAAGATTTGAGCTACCATTGCTGGAACCATCGAGGATTGAGAATCGATTGCAATGTGACCAGTCAAAATAATGTCTGGTTTTTCATTTTTTAGGCATGCTGCCAAAACTTGTGCTGCGTAGTGGACATCTAAAACATTGTAAGAATCATCTTTTATATGGATTACTCTATCTACACCTAATGCAAATGCTGTTCTTAATGCTTCTTGAACGCGATCTGGACCAAGAGATATTGCAACAACTTCTGCTTTATGCTTTTCTTTGATTCTTAAAGCTTCTTCTAATGCATGTTCATCGAAAGGAGATACAATCCATTTAATTCCACTTTCGTTTATCTGATTGCCAGCAATTTTACTGCTTATTTGCGTTTCTGTGTCTGGAACTTGTTTAACCAGAACGGCTACCTTCATTTTATTACTCCTTTACTTGGACTTATTGTATATTCATATTTAAATGAATATTGTTCACTTAAATATGAATATACTAAGATTATAATACAAAAATTTGTATATGCCTACTATGTCAACTAATTGAAAATTTTAGAAAATAAAATAGATGTTTTTTTAATAAAAATATTCTAATTTTCTTCTATATCTTGATCTTGGTCTTGCGAATAGAGCCTGGCTGGATAAATTTTCTGAAAAATATTCATGCTAATAATAATAGAAATAATGGCAATTAACACGTTCCAATCATTTTTTAGAAGAAATGATGCTAAAATTAACGGCGAAAAGAGATGTAAAGCAATAAAATGTATCCAGCATAATAGAATCATTCGCAAATTTTTATAATCATCATGATTTCGAAAAAGGGAATCAATCTGTATTTGGTAAAAATATAATAAGCCTTTTTCTTTAATTTCTAAGTTTAGAAATGAATTATTAAAAAAATTTCGAATGTAAATTGTAATAATGATGATCACAATAAGAATTAGTATGGATAAAATAAATAAAACGGGATAAAAATTCATAACGCATATAAAAATAACAGAATTTTTACGTCAATTCCTTTGTGGAAAGAAAAGAGGAAATTCTTTCTATTAAAATATTTTTTAATTTTTGATAGATATATGGTAATTGTTCTAACTCTTCTTTACGAAAGTTCGAAAGTAAATAATCTGCAACAGAGGAATTATCTTGTGGTCGACCAACGCCGATTCTTATGCGAGGGAATTCGCTACCACATTTTTGAATGATGTCGCGTAATCCATTATGTCCTCTATGTCCACCACCATCCTTCCAGCGAATCTCTCCAAAAGGTAATTCTATTTCGTCGTGTATTACAATCACATTATCTAAAGAAATATGTTCGCTTTTTATACATGCACAAACTGAATTTCCTGATAAATTCATAAACGTTTGTGGTTTTAGAAGAATTGTTGTGATCTTTCCTTGTTCGATAGATAAACTAGAAGAAAGATAATGTCCTTGATATTTTTCTTTCCAAGTCTCTGTTGAAAAAAATTCCTCTTTAAAAGAATCTAACATGATAAAACCAGCATTATGTCTTGTATATTGATATTTTTTTCCCGGATTACCTAACCCAACGATAAGAATTTTTTTTTCCATTTGTTGTAATATAAAACAAAAAAAATCTCTTTACTGGTATTGTAAACAAAAACTTATTATTATGCGATATTATATTAAGTGAATTATGAAAGATTCGGATTTATTGGTTTTAATGGATTTGGATTCTTTGATTTATCATCCTAAAAATTATTGGAGAATTATAAACCCTTTGATTGGAAGAGTAGGAAGTAATGTTGATTTACTCTATGTGCTGAATTTTTATTTAAAAAATTTCCATCGAGAAGGATTTTATTTATTTGAATACTTTATACCTAATGTAATGGATTTTCCTTGTATTACTTCGAATCAAATAGAACAAGAATCTTTTAATGTAATGCCTGTGGATAAACTTAAAGAAGCAATTTTACAACATAGGATTCGAGGTAGAAAGATTTATTTTATCACCCTGGTAGTGGATAATATTATTAAAGAAATCTTCAAGAATCGTATTTTTCAAAAGAATAATTGGGAAGAGTTATTCTATAGCCTCTCTTGGAAAGACTATTGGATTACTCCTTCGATCAATAGCATCAAAAATTTTGAGTTTCCTCAGTTTGCAAAATTATTGTTTATCAAAAAACTTCTTAAAACCATCAACAAAAATCAAGAAAAAATTGAACTCCCCTTTATGGAAAAATTTAAAAGAATTTTTTATTATACAACAGATCTATCGATGATAGAATTGATTCATCAACATTTCTTAGAACATATCACTGATTACGAATATCGCCAAAACACTATCATCTCATATTTGGTTGCACAAGTGATTGAATAAAACAAAGCACACGGAAATGTATTTTTTTTAAACGGTATCTTGAAAATCCGTGTGCTGTTTTTTTTATTTACATCAATTCTGGGTTTAACGTATAGGTTCCCATGATTTCTGCATAGTCGAGAACATGCCCTTGCATTGCTTTTACTACATCGCCACCAAAAAATTTTCCACTTAAATTAAGAGAAGGAATATCAAGCGCATAAATTTTAAAGTAATAGTGATGGATTAGTTGATCGTTCCATGGTGGACAGGGACCATCATATCCATAATAATCACCCTTTAAATCAGAATTGCCTGCAAAAAAATTTGTATAATCGTTGATTCCGCGAATTCCATAGGGCATTTTTTGTTCGGATTTACCTTTTGTTACAACAGCATTTGAATCTAATCCTTCTTTTAGTTCGGTGATGTCTACGGGAATATCGATTAAAATCCAATGGTAGAAGTCTACGCGCGGTAATGTTATAGGAATTTTTTTCCCTTCTATGTTGACATCATCTCCTTTTGATGGCACATCTTTATCAACGCATAATAATACGAAGGACTTTGTATTTTTCGGAATATCCATCCATTTTAAGTGGGGGCTTATGTTTTTTCCGAATGTCACCTTATCGGTTTGGGATGGAATACAAAAAGCATATTGGCTGGGAATTCTCTCTCCATGTGTGATGGAATTGCTTATTAACTTCATATTCAACTCCTTTTTTTTCTTTTTAGTTTTTTAGAGTATAAATATAAAGTCAAGATAAAATTAATTGAGCTTTTTTATTTAATTTATATCTGTATAGATGATACAAAGGTCGTTCGATTTTTTTTATCCAAGAAGATTTTTTGTTTTTTGTGATTTCTTTCAACCATTTTTGATAGAATTGTTTTTCTTTTTGTAGGCAAAGGTTGCTTACTTCTTCGAGTTCTTTTTTTGAAGGATGTTTTTGAGAAATTAATCTTTGTTCGAGTTCTATAAATTCTTCTTGGAGGTTTTTTTGCTCTAGTTGATAATCTTTTAATAAATCTTGGTTATTTTCTAATAAATTTCTGTGGGTGATTTCTGCTTGCCACCATAAAGAATGATCATACGTAGAGGTTGGTTCAGGAAAATCTTTTAATGAATCTGTACCAAAGAAAAATGGTTTATACAACGATAAACAAGGATGACTTGTTCCCGTAAGCCAAACTGTCATGATCGAATCTCTTAATATAGCAATCATTGAACCAGTGGTTTCGCTGGGAGTTTGTAATCCACCAGAATGTAAGCAAATGGATTCCATCGAATCAAGCTTTTTCGTGTTGTTACCATGGGATTGTAAGGTTTGAATACAATCTCTAACATGAATTTTTTCTTTTTGGGCAACTTTTTCTGAAATTTGTCTTCTAACATCGCATTTTCCCATATAGGTATAGAATTTATCCGAAAAGGCTTTTCTAAAATTGAAAGGACCTTCTTCATTATACCATTTTTTTTGCTTTGCATATTCGATTGCTTGTGGATGGATTTCGTCATAATCATCCAGAATCGTTAGTCCATTAGAAATCGCATAAAAGTGATTGAGTTTTTTGTATGCCCAGAATTTATCAGCTGTTTCTAAACAATATGCTTCTTTTTTGTCAACTATAAGAAAGCTGTTGTGATAAAAAAAGTTTTTATTTTCGTAGCCACCACAAGCATCTTGTCCATAAGTTTCTATGAGTTCGATGATATATTCTAAGGCAGATTTGGCAGAATTCTTTCGTTCTAATGCTAATCGAATCATATCCATGCCAGTAAGACCATTATTTTTTTTCGCAAAAGAAAACTTGGTGAATACAGCTTCGTTTCCAATTGCAACACCACATTCATTTACCCCCATCTCTGCACCCCACATTTGGAAAGGCTTACTTAAATACACCTCGTATGTATTTTTTACTTGGGGTATTTCTATATAAGTTAATTTAACCTTATCGCTAGTATGTTGAGTATGGTGTATATGTATAATGGATTGAGCTTCGTTCGGTTCTCTATCAGAATTTTTACATAAAATATTGGCATGATAAAGATTCAAATTTTTAGGAATATAAAATGTATCGCACATAAAACAAAGTAAATTTATTTTAAAAAAAATTCAATCATTTTTATTATATTGATGATACTGTGAAATAAAAAATTTTAAAAGAATAATTCTTTCTCGGTTTGCACAACCCAAGTAAAGAAAACAAAAATAAAAAATATAATTAATTTATAAATAATTTATAATTTCAAGTGAATTGATCTAAAAAATTGGCAATAATCTCTCTTGTTTGATAAAAACCCTGCTTTTCGTAATAATAATTATTAATGCTATATTCATATTGCATGATTTCAATATTATAATTATTGTTGGAGTTGATGTTAGGAAAAGCAATCCAGGGAATTATGTCGTATCCGAGAGATTGCATTTCCCATTCGAGCATAATTCTTATCAGGGCACTGATGGAATATCCTACAAAATGTCGCATTTCGAATAGTTTGCTCCACATGATAGGGTTGATGTTTACTGTCTTTCGTTTATATTGTTTGGTTCGTGGTTGGTAGTTTGCAGTTTCTGTTTTTTTGTATGGAGTAATTCTTATTTCGTAGAGATGATTCAGATATTTATTCAAAAGTGAATATATTGCAAAATCATAACTGCCACCAAATTGTATTTTTGTTATTTGTGTTAAAAATTCATAATGTCGTAGTTCTAAATTCAAACAAACAGGATAAATCCATCTAGTTGTGTATCTATCTTCCATATTCTATTAAATATTAGATTGAAAAGATTTCTTATAAAAAAATTATGATAAAATTTGAAAAAATAAAAAATTCTGTTCATTTTTTGATTTCCAGTTTTCTTTATTTGAAAAATTTTATCTTATTGGATAAGATTATGATCATGAAAAATCAAACATTTATAAAAAAAATTTTATTAATATTATTTATAGTTTTTTATTTATTTTTATTTTTGATTACGTTTTTGTATAATTACAAATATTTTTTTTCTACATCAAAAGAAATTCTAGAACGTGATATTATGTTGCATTTACGCTATATTGCAGATGATTCCAAAGAAGGACGTTATCCTAATACAGCTGGCTCAAAAAATGTACAGAATTGGATTGTGGGCTTCTATCGACGCTTGGGTCTTCATCCTTTATTCGATGGCTCTTATCTACAACAATTTTCTTTTAAGGGAAAATACATTAAAGTTCAAGAAAATTATGTTCAAAGAATTGATTGTAATGAATGTAGAATTCCGTTAGAACCGATGCCTTTGGGAGAAACGGGAGCTTTTAGAAAAAAAATGATTCAAGGAAATTATTGTATCGAAGAAAAAAAAGAATTGTCGCAGCTAATACAAAAATATCGAATTCAAAACCCAACCGATTATGTGGTAATTTGTAAAAGATATGGCAATCCCGAATACGAAAAAGAAAACCCAAAAGAATATCAGAAATGGATTACCTTCGAAAATAAATACAAAAATATTGATCTATTGGGCTTTGCGGGGGTGATTTTTTTAAAAGACCAAGGGGAATTCATCTCCACAGAACATTTTTCTTTAACAAAAAAAGGGAAGGCATTTGGTTCATTATTAGACAACACCACATACGAAGAATCGTTTAAAAAACTTATAGAAAATATCGATAACCAAGAATATCAGTTCGAAATCCATTACCAACAAGAAAATTTGAATGGCTACAATATTGGAGCTTCGTTAAAAAGATTTGATCCTCAACAAAAAGTAATCTATCTTGGGGCTCATTATGATCATTTAGGGTATGGTATACCGCAGTTTTCCTTAGGTCCAATGGGAGCAATTTATAATGGAGCAGATGATAATGCTTCTGGTACTGTTGGTGTGATGGAATTAGCAGAATTTTTTTCGAAGGAATTTTATCGCGGAAAATTGAATCTTCCAGATGATTGGAATATTGTATTTTTGCATTTTGATGCAGAAGAATGGGGGCTTTACGGTTCGAATTATTTTGTCGATTCGAATTATTTATCCAAACAACCCATTGCTATGCTGAATTTTGATATGATAGGACGTTATCGTAATTCTCTACAATTACAGGGATTAGAAACCGGAGATGAGGTATGGCAGTCCATCATAAAAAAACATGTGGATGATTCGATGAATCGCAACATAATAAAAATCCAATTTATAAAAGGTGCATCAGGTCCCAGTGATCATACAAGCTTTTATAAGAAAAAGATTCCAGTGTTGTTCTTTTTTACTGGCTCTCACGAAGATTATCATAAACCTTCAGATGATTATGATAAAATCAACTATCAACAAATGAAATATATCCTCAACCTTGCAAAAAATATTCTTTTAGACTTAATTCTATCAAAACACATTCCTGAATACCAAAAAGTCCAAGAAGAAGCTTCAACCAGAGAATACAAAATTCGGCTAGGCATAATACCGCAAAACTATTTTTCTGACGAAGGTATAGAAGTAGGTGGATTTGTAGAGAATGCTCCAATTCAAAAATCAGGTATAAGAGAAGGGGATGTTATCATAAAAATCGAAGATTACCAAATCAAAAATATCTACGATTTGATGGATTTTTTATCGAATGCACAATTAGGAAAAAAATATAAAATTATTTATAAAAGAAATAATCAAATTTTCGAAGCATATACCGAACTTATGGGCAAATAAATCGCAAATAAATTAATGAAAAAAATACCAAAAAATAGGAAGAGTAAAAAAAGAAAAAGAAATTCCTATGGCTAACATCAGTGTTACTAAGCCTGGTTTTAGGTTATACGAAATTGCTACAATGCCTCCTGTAATCATAGGTCCCATAGCAGCCTCAAAAATAGAGATATGATAGATGGATTTATCCATAGGAAAAAACGAATAGATAAAAGCAATCATGAGTGGTGCTAAAAATAATTTATAAAATAATCCAATAAATAAGTATTTTTTATTTTCTTTGATTTCGTTCAATTTTAGTTGAAAGCCAACAGAAAATAGTGCGATAGGAGTTAATGTATTACCCAGTGTTAAAAGGATTTGTTTTAGCCATAGAGGATATTCATAGATTTTTAAGAGAAATGTAAGAATTAAAACAAAAAAAGGAGGAAATGTGATTACACGCTTTAACGAAGATAATAAGTTCAATTTAATGGTTGTTTCGTTGGGAGAAAAATTCGCTGCCAAAATAATACCTAACGTTGATAACATAAAAAATGTCCCTGCTTGATCTGCTAATAGTCCATAGCTAAGATATTCTTTTCCATAATAAGCTTCTATCATAGGTAAACCAACAAAAGAGGTATTCCCCAATCCACTTGTTAAAATCAATGCACCAATAGCGGTTTTTTCTTTTTGCCAGTCGAACAAGGTTTTCCCAATCAATACAAAAAATCCTATTGCAACGATAAAAACAATCCATGGCATAAGAATCAATGCAATCAAAGATTTCTGAAACTGAAGTTCATGAATATGATACAAAATCAATGCTGGTAGAGAAATATATACTATAAAACTATTGAGTACTTGGGGCGTTTCTTTGGGAAATTTGATGTTTGATGTTGTGGTTTCTGAATATCGGTGAAATATAATGCCAAGAATAAAACAAATCACAATTAATAAAATGTTTCCCATAAGAACAAATTTATTAAAGAGATTTAATAAAAAAACAAAATTTTTATATTTTACGAAATAAATTGTTCAATAGGAATGATTTTTGGATTCTCTCAATCAGAATTATTTCTGAATGTCTTTCTTACCCATAAAATAAATTATTTGCAATAAAATTATTCGAAAAAAGTTGGATTTGTGGAGATTCTTTATTGTGGTAGTCCCATTTATTCGCGAAAATTACTAGAAGCAATTGCAGAAAAACATACCATTGTTTGCGTTGTTTCTAATCCAGATAAAGTTTCGGATCGCACAAGAAAGCCCAAGCCCACACCTGTTGCAGAATTTGCATTAGAAAAAAATATTCCTCTTTTTCGGCCAGAAAACTTAAAAGATACAGCTTTTTTAGATGTTCTTGCTAATAATAAAATTGATGTAGGAATAGTTTTCGCTTTTGGAAAGATTTTACCTGCGGAATTTTTTACAAAACCTAAATATGGTTGTTTAAACTTACATGGTTCTTTATTACCAGATTTAAGAGGAGCTTCTCCCTTTCAGACTGCTATTCTAAAAGGTTATAAGAAAAGTGGATGGACTTTACAAAAAGTCGCGAAAGGATTAGACGAAGGAGACATATTAGCCCAAGTAGAATTTGATATTTACGAAAACGAAACAACCGAAGAATTAATCGAACGCGTTTTGCCATTAGGAATCGAATTAGTATTAAAAGTATTAGACAACCTTGAATTCTACTGGAACAATGCTAAAAAACAACAAGACGAACAAGCTACTTATTGTTATAAAATCAACCCCGAAATGGCCTGGATCAACTGGAAAGAAAGTTCATTAAAAATTCATAATTTTATACGTGCACTTAACCCTAACCCGATAGCAAAAACCAACCTAAAAAAAGATAACAAAATAATTTCCAACATAAAAATTTATCGTTCGAACTATCATTTACCAGAATTCTTTCGTAAAATTCAAGACAACAATAAAGAACCCGGCTATATCGAAGTTATCAAGCAAAATAAAAAAAATCATCTATTTGTTAAGACATTCGATGATTGGTTAGAAATCCTAGAAATCCAATATCCCAACAAGAAAAAATTGAATTCACACGATTTTATCAATGGAAATTTTGTTCAAACAGGAGATATGTTTTTATGAACCAACAAAGAATCGAAAAACTAAAAGAAATATTCAAAAAACATTTTATACCTTATTTTATTTTTTTTACTATTTTTGTGGTGTTTGCTTATATAATATTGGTTTTACGGTTATTTAGTGTAGAAACCAATATAATGCCCGACATAACAGGCAAATATTTTATCAATGTATACAACGATTTAAAAAAATATAACCTGAATATAGAAATTCGAAAAATTTATATAGAAGAAAAACCAGAAGGTGTAATCCTACAACAAAGTATTTTGCCGGGCGAAACGATTCGGCCCAAAAATAGACTTGTATTGATTGTAAATAGTTATGAGCCTTTCTTAACAATGCCCAAGGTAATCAATCTATCTTTGGAAAATGCAAAGCAAACATTATCATCTGTACCTTACGAAGATAAAGTATATGAACTTCCCATAAGTAAAATATTGTATGTTTATAATCCCAACATACCAGAAAATACGGTTTTATTCCAATTTCCTGCACCTAATACAAAAATCAAATTAAACGAAAAGGTTATCTTAATTCTCTCTACTTCTCAATCAACGAAATTCGAAATAAACGAAATAAAAGAGATGGATATTGGGACGGTTTCTCAGTATTTTATTCAAAGTGGTATTCCTTATATTATTACCCAAATTGTCCCTACAAAAGATAACCGTCTTCATGGTAAAGTAAAAGAGATTAAATATAACAATAAAACTTACGAATTAAGCGTATATTATAACAAAAATAAGAAATACCATTTTTATTCTGATTTCGAATTAGAAAATATTCGTTATTCGCGAAAAGATTATTGCTCTCTTCATCTCTCGAAAGAAGAACTCGATAGTATAGAAGAAATCAAGTTATCTACAAAAATTTGGTTTTCGGAACCCGAAATTTTTACAGATAAAAGTTTTAGTTTAGTTTTTTATCGTTCTGGAAATATGTATTTGTATTTGTTATGTAATGATAAAATTGTGATGAAAAAATTTTACGAAGCAGATTTTTCTGTATAGAGGTATAGTATGAAGATTTCTCCATCCATTTTAGCAGCAGATTTAACCGATTTAAAAAATACATTACAAACCTTAGAAAATAGGGTAGATTTTCTCCATATGGATATTATGGATGGGCATTTTGTTCCTACATTATCTTTTGGAGAAGTATATGTAAAACTATTAAAAGATCATACAAATATACCCTTAGATGTTCATCTTATGGTAGACCAACCCGAAAAAGAAGTTCCGAAATATTATGATTTTTCTCCGTTTAATATAACATTTCATTACGAAGCAACGAATTTTCCTGTAAGACTTGCACGCGAAATTCGGAAAAAAAATATCAAAGCTGGTATATCTTTAAACCCAAAAACACCCGTAGAATTTATCGAACCATTTTTAGAAGAATTGGATCTTGTTTTAATTATGAGTGTTGAACCAGGTTTTTACGGACAAGCATTTATTCCTTTTAGTATAGAGAAAATAAAAAAATTAAAAGATATGATCCTTCAAAAAGATTTGGATGTCCTAATCGAGGTTGATGGAGGAATCAATCAAGAGAATATTTCCCTCGTAAAAGAAGCTGGTGCAGATATCGTTGTTGCGGGATCCTTTATTTTTAAAGGCAACATAGAAGAAAATATCCAAAAATTAAAACAATTTTAAAAAATTATAAATAAAATCCTTATTTTTGTTTATAAATTTAAACTGCGAAAAATTCAATTCGCCGCAACAATTTATTTAACTTCTTTTTTTTGTTTTTGTTGTTCTTGGTATTCCTTAATGATTACTTTTCTAAAATAGGGAGCATCCAATTCATAAACAATCTTTCCACCTAAGTGAGCTGTGTATATAACAATAGGAATTGCAATAAAAAAATAAACAATGAGTGTTAAAATCCTCATAATTTTATAAAAAGAAAACTTTGTGTGTCCTAAAAAAGAAATTGCTAAAATAAATATAGATAATACAAAAAAACTTTCGGCGAATTTTTCGTGTTGTTCAATAGTCTGCTTTAAATAAGGACTATGTTCTAGTAATTCATGCTCAATATCTCCTGTAAATAATGCAAAATAAGTAGATACAACAAGAAATATATTTAGTATTAAAATAAAATTCCAGTAGTTAAATTCTTGATTGTTCCTAAATTTTAACATTAATAGTAATGCAATGATAGGAATTAAAAATGTTAATACAATGGGAGCATGAACAAACAAAGGATGGAATGGCAAATCTGATGGAATATTTTTTAACATTAATGTATCTGCGCTTTCTTCTATGTGTAGTAAGATAAATGTTAGTATTTTCATAAGTACAAAATTTGTTTATTCATCGATAAATCAATAAAAATTTATCGATTTGCGATAATTTTTAGGATTGACAAAATATCTAGAAAATTATTAATAAAAAATTATGAAAGATATTAAGAATTTTTTAAAACAAATCATTCAAATAAGCTTAATTTTGGTTTTAACAAATGTATTGTGGGGTAAGGAATTTACAAAGATTTCATTAGCAGATTTGCAAGCAAATAATATGATTGAATCTCAAGCTCAGCAAGAAACAAAAGAAACACAAGAAATGCAACAAAAATCTGAAGAAAGCAAAAAAGAAGTAAAACAAGAAAAAAATGTTAAAAAAACCATCGATGAATGTGTTCAAACCTTAGAATCTCAGGATATTACCTTGCAACTATTAGCTCTTAATACTTGTGCGAAAGATTATCAAAAAGAAGAAAAAATGCAAGATGCTTTACTAAAATTATTGAACAATTCTAATAACGATGCAGTTCAAGTAAGTTCTCTAATGCTTTTATCAAACCAAAAAAAAGACAAAATCGCAGAAGAACTCATTACATTAATACAAAACGGAAAATTCAGGACAAATGTTTTAAAATATGCTTCTACGGTAGTTTTATACAGTAACATAACAGATAAAACGAAAGCAAATGCAAAAGAAGTTTTCCAAAGCTTAACGAATTCAGAAGATGAATTATTAAAAAATTTAGTAGAAAATTTATTAAAAAAAATTTAAAAAATTGATGTTGGAATTAACCAAAGAAGAATTAACAAGATATTCGAGAAATATTTTTTTAAAAGAGATTGGAAAAGACGGACAGTTAAAACTAAAAAATAGTTCTGTTATGGTTATTGGGGCTGGTGGGTTAGGTAGCCCCATATTGCTTTATTTAACTGCTATTGGTGTGGGGCATATAACCATCATCGAATCCGATAGACTCGATCTTACCAACTTGCAAAGGCAAATTTTATACAGAACTTCTGATGTTGGTAAACATAAGGCAGCTTTAACAAAAGAATACTTAGAGCAGCTGAATCCACATATACAAGTAGATGTGATCAATGATCGACTCACCCCGGAGAATGCATTTCATTTAATCGAAAATGTTGATGTGGTAATAGATGGTTCGGATAATTTTCCCACAAGGTTTCTTGTGAATGATGTGTGCTATTTTAAAAAAATTCCTCTTATATCTGGCGGTGTTTTACAATTTTATGGTATGATTATGGGAATCCTGCCAGAGCAAACACCTTGTTATCGATGTGTTTTTGAACATCCTCCGGAAGAGCAAGAAAATTGTTCCACGGTCGGTGTATTAGGTCCCTTAGTAGGCACAATTGGTTCTCTAATGGCAGTAGAAACCATCAAGTTTTTGTTAAACTTAAAACCCAATTTGATGGGTAAATTGCTCCGCATCGATGCTCTAACAATGGATTTTCGTTTAACAGAACTACCAGTTAATGAATCCTGTTTAATTTGTGGTAAAAATCCTAAAATAAAATTTTTTGATCCTAAATTACAAGATTATTACGAAATGTGTAATCCAACTCCTTATTTCCTAAAAAATTTATAAAAATTCCTATTATTGAAAAAATATGAGTTGTAAATCATTAAGTATAAAAAAATCAAGCCAAAAGAACGATAAAAGTTTATATTAATATATAAACAATAGAGTTGAACAATACGAACAATATAATACATGGTTTCGTAAACAAATAAAAAATTGATAGAATTTAAAAATGTATATGAAAGAATAAAATGAATAGCAATAGAATTTTAAATTATAGATAGTAACAAAACTATAAATTAAAAAAGGTGGGAGGGAGGGATAAAATTCTAAATTGAATAAAGGTGGGAGGGAGGGATAAAATTCTAAATTGAATAAGGGTGGGAGGGAGGGATAAAATTCTAAAAGGAGGCAATATGTTAAAAAAATACGATGATTGGGAAGAAGAATACGAAGAAGAAGATGAAGAATGGGAAGACGAAGAATACGAAGATGAAGAATATGAAGATGACGAAGAATATGATGAATGGGATGATGATGATTACGAAGAGTTCGAAGAAGACGAAGAATGGGAAGACGAAGAATACGAAGATGATGAAGAAGCAGAAGAAGATTGGGTAGAGAGTGCATCTTTCGTATGTGAAGATTGTAATTATCGATGGACAGAAGAGGATGACGAAGCAGAAGTCATTGTATGTCCAATGTGTGGGAGCGATAACATAACCCAGATCTAGATGATACCATTACGTTTGTTGTTGTTCTTGATGGGGATATTTATATTGATTTTATTTTTAATCAGTAATCCCCAAGAAGTTTCTTTTAATTTTTTAATCTGGAAAAGTACTTACCGACTCTACGAAGTTATATTGTTTGGTATCGTTTATGGAAGTATTTTATATATTATTCTAAGCAGCCACATTAAAGACGTATTAAAAAAAAATAGACATCGATGAATATCTCTGAACGAAAAAAGATTCACATACCCATACAAAAAGGTGTCCTAAAGGGTAAAAAGGTGCCTTTACCCCCTTCGTTAAATGGATACAGGAATTTTACTTCATCTTTAATAAAAGAAGCACTCTTTCAACACATTGAAAATTTCTTTGGGATTACTTTTAATGGAAATAAAATCTATCATATTGTTTTTTTTGATTTATGTGCTGGTTCTGGTCAAATTGGTTTAGAAGCATATAGTAGGGGGTTTAATCCTGTTCATATTGTAGAAAAAGATAAAAAACGTTTCGAATTTATTCTAGAACATCTTAAAGAATTTAGAATCAGAGGTTCAAAGATTGTTTTTCATCAAAAGGATTTTAGAAGAATGGCAGACGATATAACCCAGTTTTATTACGGTGCCATTTTTATCGATCTACCGTATACCTTCTGGAAAGAGGATGGAAGATGTGGACATCTAGATCATTTTTTTTATAAATTCATTAGCCATCTAAGCGAAAAAATCCAAAACGATAAGGAAAACGATTATAAATATATATTTATCATTCAATCCCCAAAACCCTATCAATTTCCTTTATCTTTAAAGAATAATTCTCGTTTTAACATTATACAAGATATTAAACATTATAGAAAGCATTATTTAAATCTACTTAAAATTAATTTGACTCAGTAATCATAAAAAAAAAA
>FMJZ01041718.1_pt1 | contig 142236 bp, 142 predicted proteins | sample 1987881 | NCBI WGS metagenome assembly FMJZ01 (sample SAMEA4378227, study PRJEB15110) | soil metagenome | biome: soil; feature: Field; material: Soil | place: India | collected 2015-03-11 | depth 0 m
GGGACGGAGGGAGGTGAGCTAAGAAAGTTTACTTTCTGTTAAAATTTTAACTCCATTATCATTAACATCAAAATGTTGTTAGTGGTTTAAATAAAATTAAAAATACATTAAAAAAATAAAATTTTTTAATTTAAGTTTAAGATATCCACAATATATTTTATAATGTTGCAAACAAAACTAAGTTTAAATTTAGTCTTATTTTGATTTTAATAAATTGAAATTTTTCTTTTAGGGTGTAAAATATTTTTAATGCTTGAAATAGTTTTGTTTTTAGAATTTTTAAAAAGTATTTTGAATCTTAATTATAATTTTAACTTTAATATAGATTTAACTCAAAAAAGTCAGGCTTTAGCTTATGAAGATTTTATTATTCAAAAAGAAGAGAAAAAATTTAAAATTGATGAAACGAAAATTTCAGCTCAAAATGTATTAATTAAAGAAATAGATGGAAAAGTTTTATTTGAAAGAAATTCATTAGAACAAAAACCAATAGCTTCTTTAACCAAATTATTAACAGCGGTAGTTGCTCTTCAAACTTATAACCAAAATGAATTTTTTTTAATTAATGGAAATATTGTTATTAATCATGATGCTGAAAAAAATTCAAAATTTAAATCAAAAGAAATTTATAGCCGAGATAAATTAATTAACGCTATGATTATTTCTTCTTCAAATGTAGCTGCTTGGACTTTGGCTGAAAAAATAGGTCAAGATAAGTTTGTTAAAAAAATAAATGACTTAGCCAAAGAATGGGGACTAAATAACACTTTTTTGATTGATCCAGCTGGAGTTTCTGAAAAAAATATTTCCAATTTAAATGATTTATATCTTTTAGTAAAAAATATTTTCAAAAATTATCCGGAAATTTTTGAAATTTCTCGAAAATCAACTTTTTACTTAAAAGACGACAAAAACCAAAATCGCCGTTACCTTTATAACACTAACTATTTAATTTCTAAATATCAAGATTATATTATTGGTTCTAAAACTGGTTTTACTTCCGAAGCTGGACAATGTTTACTTCTTTTAGTTAAATATCCTCAATCACCATTAATATTTATTGGCTTATTAAATTCCAAAGACCGCGTTAGTGATGCTGAATATCTTTTACAAAAATTAAAAGAATTTTATGATTAATGATGGAAAACTTTTTAATCATTTTAAAAATTTTATTTTGGAGTATTATCAGTTTTCTTTTATCAATTTTAATTTTTCCATTATTAGTAAAATTTATTGAATTGATCAAAGCAAGAAAAAATGTCTTAAAAGAAAACGCTCCGATATTTCAATCGCTTCATAGTAAAAAAAGTGGTATTCCTACTATGGGCGGGATTATTTTTTGGTTAGTACCTGTTTTCTCTTTACTGACAATATTTTTCTTTAATTATGTTGCCCAAGATTTTTCTTCCTGGTTTAATTTCCTATCACGAAGAGAAACTTACTTACCTTTAGGTTTTTTGGTTTTGGGAGGATTGATTGGTTTTGTTGATGATTTATTAGGAATTTTTTATATTAATAATAGGCGGGGGTTAGCTATTAAAGAGAAACTAATTATTTATTTTGGTTTTTCTCTTATTATTACTTGGTGGGTTATCACCAAATTAGGAATTAGATATATTTATTTTCCTTTCTTGGGAAGAATTTATTTAAATATTTTTCTTTTTTCTCTCTTTTTAATTTTTTATGTTATCGCAGTTAGTTTCTCGGCTAATGAAACAGATGGCTTAGATGGCCTTTTAGGAGGTGTTGCGGTAATTATTATTGGTTTTCTAGCAATTGTTTCTTTTGTAAATGGCAATTATAATTTAGCTACGCTTTCGGTAATTATCATTGCCAGTTTATTATCTTTTCTTTGGTTTAATATTTATCCAGCTAAAATTTTTATGGGAGATACCGGCTCAATGGCTCTTGGCAGTTATATTGCTATTGTTTCTTTCTTAGAAGGTGTATATTTTCTTCTACCATTATTTGCACCAATATTTATAATTGAATCAGGTTCAGTTATTATTCAATTATTTTCAAAAAAAGTATTCAAAAGAAAAATATTTCTTTCAACACCTATTCATCATCACTTTGAAGCGATTGGTTTGCCAGAACCTAATATAGTTTTTAAGTTTTGGTTAATTAATTTAATCGGAACAGTAATAGCTTTCATTATTTTTATTTTAGACAAATTAGTTTAAAAATGGAGTATTTAATCATCAGAGGTGGAAAAAAATTAGAAGGCGAAATACGAGTAGCTGGGTCGAAAAATGCTGCTTTACCTCTCTTAGCGGCAAGTATTTTAATTGAGGGGCGAGTAATTTTTGAAAATGTGCCTCAAATTAAAGATGTTGAAATAATGTTAAAGATTCTTAATCATCTGGGTGCGGAAATCATTCAAGGAGAAAAGGAATTAATTATCAATACTAAAAATATAAACCACAGAGATCTTTTATTGCCCGAGATTAAACAATTAAGGGGGTCAATCTTATTTTTGGGACCTGTCTTAGCAAAATATAAAAAACTTAAGTTATTTACTCCTGGAGGTGATGTTATTGGATCGCGATCAATTGATGCTCATCTCAAAGCTTTAGAAGATTTAGGAGTTAAATTTAAACAATATAATCAAACAATTGAAGCTTATTTTGATAAGTTAACTAATTATCAAACAATTTTAAGAGAGATAAGTGTTACTGCTTCTGAAAATTTAATAATGTTCAGCTGTTTTTCAAAAAAACCAATTAGATTAAGATTAGTAGCTATTGAACCACATATTCAAACATTATGTTTATTTTTAAAAAAGGCTGGTTTTAAAATATCGGGAATAGGAAGCCATTTTTTAACAGTGGGTCGTGGAGAAAGAATTAAAAAAGAATTAAGATTTAAAATACCACCAGATGAAATCGAATCGGCTACCTTTCTTTCTTTAGCTTTAGCTACTAAAAGTAGGTTAATAATAACTAATAATAATCCGAATAATTTAGATTCTCTTTTTGTTATTTTAAAAGATATGGGGGCAAATATTGAAATTAAAAATTCAACTTTTATTACCAAGGAATCGAAATTAAAAGGAGTGAAAATTCAAACTGGTCTTTATCCTAAACTATTAAGTGATTTACATCCGCCATTGGGAGTTTTAGCTACTCAAGCTGAAGGAGTAACGCTTATTCATGAATGGCTTTATGAAAATCGATTTGGTTATTTAAGAGAATTGGAACAGATGGGAGCAAATATTGAAATTTTAGACCCACATCGAGCAATTGTTATTGGACCAACACCGTTAATAGGAAAAGAAATTAAAGCTTTAGATATTAGAAGTGGCGCAGCTCTTATTATTGGCGCAGCAATTGCTAAAGGGGAAAGTATAATTTATGATCCTCAAATTATTGATCGTGGCTATGAAAGAATTGTTGACCGTTTAAAAAATATAGGTTTAGATATCGAAAGGAAAAATTTATCACCCTTGACTTAACGGTGATAATTATATATAATATATTTTATAGAAACTAAATAAACTATTTTATCCGTCGATAATTAATTTCAATTTAAACAACAATGAACAGCTTAATTAGATGGGATCCGTTCAAAGATTTAGACAGATTTTTTGCGGATATTTATGAAAACTTTTTCCCAGCTCTTTTACCAACCGTTAAAATATCTTCTAATCCTGTTGATATTTATGAAAAAGACAATAAATTATTTGTCGATATTGCTCTTCCCGGTTTATCAAAAGAAGATATTAAAATAAAAATTAAAGATAATTATTTAATAGTTAAAGCTGGTAAGGAAGAAAAAGAAGAAGAAAAGAAAAAGAATTATTATTATCGAAAAGAAATTAAAACTGGTGTAGAAAGAGTTATCGCTTTACCTTATAAAGTAAATGAAAAAGAGGCTAAGGCTGAATTTAACAATGGTATTTTAAGAATTTCTTTTCCTCAAGAAAATATTAAAGAAGAAACTGAAATTAAAATTGACTAATAGCAAGGACTTGTTATTTAGATTTAGAAAATATAATTTTCTTAAAGTTGGAGGGATTTCAATAATTATAAATTCCTAAAAGCTAATGAAAATAGAAGAAAGTATATTTAATGTTTTAATTAAAGATTATCTTGAGAGAGGGAAACCTGTTGGTTCAAAATATTTAAAAAAAAGATATTTTAAGAATTTAGCTAGTTCTACTATTAGATGGTATTTAAGAAAATTAACAGGCAATAATTTGCTTGTCAATGCAGAAAAATTTTTAGGTAGAATTCCGACAGATAAGGGTTGGCGATTTTATTTGGAAAAAAATATAAATTTTAATGATTATAAAAAGAAAGATTATTTGTTAGAAAGAATTAAAAACGAAGAGGAAAAAATTGATTATTTATTAAAAAAATTTTATCTCTATGGTATAATTTTCCATAACAACAACTATTATTATGAGAATGGTTTAGATTATATTATTCAGAATATTGAATTTAATAATAAGGAGAATATCTTACAATTAGCTTATTTGATTAAAACAATAAAAAATAAAATTACCAAATTTGATTTTCAATCTAATAATGTTAAGATTTTTATTGGTCGAGAAATTAATATTGCTAATATAGATAATTTTTCTGTTTTTTATTGGCAGAAGAAAAAAAATAAATACTTTTTAATTTCAATTAAACGGGTGGATTATCCACTTATTTATTATTCGATAATTAATAATTTTATTTAAAAATGAACGAAGAAGAAAAATTACCTTCTGAACCAGAAACAATTAAAGAACTTCAAGAAATTATTTCTAAATTAGAAAAAGAGAAAGAAGAATATTTGGCTGGCTGGAAAAGAGCTAAGGCTGATTTTTTAAACTACCAGAAAGAAATGGAAGAAAAAATCAAAAATATAGTTAATTTTGCTAATGCTAATTTAATTTTAGATTTAACAACTGTTTTAGACAGCTTAGACTTAGCTATTAATTCTTTAACTGAGGAAGATAAAGAAAAAAACATCGGTAAGGGTTATTTTTTAATCCAAACTCAAATTTTAGAAATTCTTAGAAAATATAATCTGGAAATTATTGATCCACAAAATGAAAAATTTAATCCTGTTTTTCATGAAGCTTTAACAACTAAAAAATGTGAAAAGGAAAATTGTGATGGTAGTGATGATAATTTGATTATTGAGGTTTATTCTAAGGGCTATTTGTTAAACGGCAAATTATTAAGACCAGCCCGCGTCAAGGTCATCAATCATTAATACTTTTTTAACAAAAATGGCTAAAATATTAGGTATTGATTTGGGTACAACTAATTCTGTAGCAGCTATTGTTGAAGCAGGTGTTCCTCGAGTAATTGAAAACAAAGAGGGGGCAAGAATAACGCCTTCAATTGTTGCTATTTCAAAATCAGGCGAAAGATTGGTAGGAATTTTAGCTAAAAGACAGGCAATTACTAATCCACATAATACAATTTTTTCTATTAAAAGATTAATTGGCCGAAGGTACACTGACCCTGAAGTTGAGAAAGCTAAAAGAATTCTACCTTATGAAATTCGTGAATCACAAAATGGTGGAGTGGAAGTTAAAATGGGAGAAAGGTGGTATCGACCAGAAGAAATCTCAGCGATGATTCTTCAAAAAATCAAAATGGATGTTGAAGATAAGTTGGGAGAAAAAATTACTGATGCAGTCATAACCGTTCCAGCTTACTTTGATGATTCCCAAAGATCAGCCACAAAAGCTGCTGGAGAGATTGCTGGATTAAATGTTAAAAGAATTTTACCCGAACCAACAGCAGCAGCTTTAGCTTATGGTTTAGATAAAAATGTTAATCAAAAAATTTTGGTTTATGATTTCGGTGGTGGTACTTTCGATGTCTCTGTTTTAGAAATTGGTGATAATGTCATTGAGACAAAAGGAATTGGCGGAGATACTTTTTTGGGTGGAGATGATTTTGACCAAAGAATTATTGAATTTATTATAGAAGAATATAAAAAACAAGAAGGTATTGATTTATCAAAAGATCCCTTGGCTCTTCAAAGACTAAAAGAGGCTGCTGAAAAAGCAAAACAAGAACTTTCTACTCTTTTGGAAACAGAAATTAATTTACCATTTATTTCTGCCGAAGGTGGTAATCCTAAACATCTTTATTTGAAATTAACCAGAAGCCAATTAGAAAATTTAACTCGTGATTTAGTTGAAAAATCAATAGAAATTGTTGATAAAACACTAAAATCAATTAATCTCAGCCCAACCGACATTGATGAAATTGTTTTAGTTGGAGGCCAAACAAGAATGCCTTTAATTCAACAAAAAATTAAAGAATATTTTGGTAAAGAACCAAGAAAAGATATTAATCCTGATGAAGTTGTTGCTATTGGCGCAGCAATCCAAGCAGGTATCTTGCAGGGTGATGTCAGAGAAATTTTACTTTTAGATGTTACTCCCCTAACATTAGCTATTGAAACCTTAGGTGGTATTGCTCATCCAATGATTCCTAAAAACACTCCTATTCCTTATTCAAAAACAGAAATTTTCACTACTGCTGAAGATAATCAAACCGCAGTTGAAATTCATGTTGTTCAAGGAGAACGACCAATTGCTCGAGACAACAAAACTTTAGCTAGATTCATTTTGGATGGTATTCCTCCAGCACCAAGAGGTATCCCTCAAATTGAAGTAGTTTTTGATATCGATGTTAATGGAATTTTAACTGTTACTGCTAAAGATAAAGCAACGGGCAAAACTCAATCGGTTAAAATAGAATCATCAACCAATCTTTCTAAAGAAGAAATTGAAAGATTAAAAAGGGAGGCGGAATTATACGCTGAAGAGGATTTAAGAAAAAAAAGATTAGCTGAAACAAAAAACCAAGCTGAAAATTTAATTTATCAAGCAAGAAAACTTTTAACAGATTATAAAGATAAAATCTCACCCGAGTTAGTTACTTCAATTGAAAGTAAAATTAAAGAATTAGAGGAAGCAAAAAATTCTGATAATGTTGACTTAATAGAAAACAAAATTAAGGAGTTAACTCAATTTATTAGTCAAATTGGTCAACAGTTTTATAATAACCCACAAACTTCCTAATCTGAGTTTTGAGCTTTGAATGGATTTTAGTTTATAATTTAATTAAATATTTAATGACAAATATTTACCAACGATTAGAAAAAGTAGAAACAAGTAGAAAAAGTTTGTTTTTGTTTATATTTTTATCCCTTATCAATTTAGCTGCTTTATATTTTTTTATTAAAATTAATTTAAATCACCTATTATCTTTAGAATTACCTTACTATCTTTTATTTTTATTACTATTGTTTTTATTTAACTTTACCCTAACAATTTTGTCTATAGTTTATGATTTAGATAGGTTTATCTTGTTAAATATTTTAATGATGTTAATAATTTATTTCAGTTTAAATAATTTAATTCTTGACAATTATTTTTTGATGTTTTTCCTTTTGGGTTTATTCATCCTCTTCCAATTTAATCTCTATCACTCAATAAATAAGATTTACAAAAATAGCATTAATATTGACTGGTTATCAATTTTTAGAATTCCCTGGAATATAGTTACCTTCTTTTATTTAATTTTTCTTTTTTCTTTTTTAACTTTTTTGCCTTCATTAGAAAAATTAAGTTTTCAAGATATTTATAATAGCTTGAATAAATTTAGCAATATTAAATGGAATAATCAAATTTCTTTAGACACTAAAATTGGCGATATTTTAAATCAAAATATAGAAAGTAATTTACCCTTGAAATTAAAAAATGAAGTTATTATGAAAAGTATTAAAGATCTTAATAATAAGTTTAATATTAATATTAGTGCTGAATCTACGATTCGGGAGGCAGTTGCTCAATATTTAGTTAAACAAATAGATATAATCAAAAAAAATGGAAATAAAACTTATTTTCTTAAGGCATCGATTTTGTTTATGATTTTCATTTTAATTCAACCGATTTTTTATTTATTAGGATTTATTATTGCTTTTATTTCGTTTTTACTAATCAAAATATTAATTCATTTAAAAATCTTTAAATTAACTTACAGTCAAATTACAAAGGAAATTATTGATATTTAAAAAATGGAGGATTATTATCAAATTTTAGGAGTACCAGAAAACGCATCAGAAGAAGAGATTAAGAAAAAATTCAGAGAATTAGCAAAAAAATATCACCCGGATTTTGGTGGTGATGCTGAAAAATTTAAAAAAATTTTAGAAGCTTATCGAGTTTTATCTGATAAAAAATTAAGACAGGAATATGATCAAAGAAGGAAAATGAAAGATTTTGGATTTGGAACAAGTTTTGGCTTTAATTTTGATGACTTTTTCAGAACTACTGATATTAATGATTTATTAGCGGATCTTTTTGAAGACTTTTTCAGCGTTGACAACCGTCATTATGTTGAAGCTAAAGATATTATTTTAGATTTAGAAATTGATTTAGAAGAATTAATTCGCGGAACAACTAAAAATATTTCCTATAAAAGAAAGGTTATTTGCCGACAATGTGAAGGAACAGGTAGTCAAACAAAAACTTTTCTTAAATGTAATGTGTGTAATGGTTTAGGAAGAGTAAGGTCAAAAAGTAGTTTTTTTACAGGCTTTATTTTTGAAACAAGTAAGGTTTGTAAAAATTGTAATGGACGAGGAAAAATTCCTGAAAAAATCTGCCAAGATTGTCAGGGGCGTGGATATATTACTAAAAACGAGATGATTACAATTAATTTACCCGCTAATACTGATCCAAGAGAAATTATTAGAATTTCTAATTTTGGCGATCAAGATCCTTATTCAAAAAAAAGCGGTGATTTACTTTTAAGAATCATAATTAAACCTCATCCCAAGTTTACTATTAAAGGTAATGATCTGATCTCAGAAATAGAATTAACGCCTATTGATTTAATTTTAGGTAAAACATTAGTTATTGATTTTTTAGGAGAAAAAATTGAGATTCGCATTCCACCGGGCTTTAACGAACAAACAATTAAAATCCCCAATAAGGGAATTAATAGAGGTAGTCTAATTTTGAAAATTAAATTAAAACCAATTAAAAAAATTTCTAAAAAAGCTAAAGATTTATTAGAAGAATTAAGAAAGGAACTCTACGAAGAATAATACTACTTATAATTAGGATAATCTTCTTTAAGCTTTTTCCGATAAACTTCATTTAAAGCTAAAGCGTAAAAATAGCTAGATAACCTATTTAGGTAGCTTATAATAACAGGGGATATTTTATGATTTTTTTTAATAACAATAATTTTTCTTTCAATCCTTCTGACAACAGCTCGTAAATAATGCAACCAAGCGGAATTAATTTCTTTACCGGGAATGACAAATCTGTTAGGTAATTTTATTGTTTTTTCTATTTTATTAATTTCACTCTCTAACCTTAAAACTTTATCTTGATTAAATTTAGGTAAATTAAATTTTGGATAAAGTAAAAAAGAAATATTAGCTTGAATAATAAATAAATCTTCTTGAACTTGATGTAATTGTTTTCTATATTTCTTTAAATAGTTTTTAACAACTCCAATTAAACTATTTAATTCGTCTAATTCGCCTAATAAATCTAAAACCTTATTATCTTTAGAAATTTTTTTCTTCCCAATTATGCTTCTTCCACTATCTCCTTTTTTGCTATATAAATACATTATAAATTTTTAAGCATATTTTAACCACAGCCACCCGATGATTCACCGCATTCTAAGCAGGTATAGCAACTTCCGGTTCTGGTTGTCATTCCACCGCAATATTTGCAAGGTGGTCCTGTTAAATCTTTACTATAATCATTTTTCTCTAATTGACCATTTTTAAATAATTGAGGGTGGTCTTTCAAATAAATTTCTTCCTTATTATTTAAGCCTAATTTTTTTAAATCCTCAGCCGACAAAAATCTATAGGCAAGATATTTAAAAATGTAATCAACAATAGAGGTGGCAAATTTAATTTCTGGATTATTAGTTATCCCCATTGGTTCAAATCGCATATGAATAAATTTACTTGCTAAATCTTTCAAGGGAACACCGTATTGAATAGCAATAGAAACAGTAATTGCTAAGGCATCTAATAAACCTGCTAAAGTACTACCCTGTTTAGACATTTTAATAAATATTTCACCCAAACTGCCATCGTCAAACATACCATAAGTAAGATAACCTTCGTGCCCAGCAATAGAGAATTTATGAGTTTCTGATTTTCTAACAGTAGGTAATTTTTTCCTTTCTATTTTTTGTTTTTGTTTTTTATCTTTAATAGCGCTAAATAATGCTTGAGTTGCTTTAGAGCCATCTCGATAAACAGCAAAATTTTTAATACCTAATTTCCAAGCAGTTAAATAAGCATTATAGATTTCTTCAATTGATGTTTCGTTGGGCATATTAAATGTTTTAGAAATTCCACCAGAAATAAATGGTTGAACTGCAGCTACCATCTTAACATGACCAAGCCAATGAATAGATCTTTGACCATTAGGTGGTTTAATAGCACAATCAAAAACTGGAAGGTGTTCTTCTTTAATATGAGGTGCGGTTTCAATATTTTGAGTTTCTTCTAAGTGTTTCATAATATCGGTAATTTGTCTATCGTTATAACCCAATCTTCTTAAAGCAAGAGGAATGGTGTTGTTTACAATTTTCATCCAACCACCACCAACAAGTTGTTTCATTTTCACTAAAGCAAAGTCTGGTTCAATTCCGGTTGTATCACAATCCATCATAAAAGAAATTGTTCCTGTAGGAGCTAAAACACTTGCTTGAGCATTTCGAAAGCCATATTTTTCGCCCCTTTCAACTACTTCATCCCAAACTTTATTTGCTTCTTCAATAATATTTTTATTTTCTTTAGTAACTTCAACTTTATAACTTTCATCGCGGTGCATTTTCATTACTTCAAGCATTGGCTCTCTGTTTTTTTCATATTCAGGAAATGGTTCTAAAATTTCAGCAATCTCAGTTGAAACTTCATAAGCATAACCAGTCATTAAAGAAGTAATTGCTGCAGCCAAAGCTCGTGCTTCATCAGAATCGTAAGGAAGACCTAAAGCCATAATTAAAGCTCCCAAGTTTGTATAACCTAAACCAATTGTTCGATATTTTTTAGTTTCTTCAGCAATCTTCGGATAAGGATAATCAGCTTTAGAAATTAAAAGATCTTGAGAAAGGAAAATTATTCTAACTGTATGTTTAAAAGCTTCAACGTCAAAACTTCCGTCATCTTTTAAAAATTTCATCAAATTAATTGAAGCTAAATTACACGAGGTCCAATTAAGGAATAAGTACTCACTACATGGATTACTTGCTACGATTTCTCCTGAATTTTTGCAAGTATGCCATTTATTAGTTAAATCGTGAAATTGAACACCGGGATCGCCGCATTCCCAAGCTGCTTTAGCAATCTCGTATAAAATTTCTCTTGCTTTATAAATTTTATTAGGCTTACCATCTGTTCTATTATATGTAATCCACTCTTCATCTTTTTCAACTGCTTTCATAAATTTATCTGTCAATCTAACTGAATTATTAGCATTTTGAAAGAAAATATTTTGCCACAAAGGATTATTCAAATCAGTCATATCATAACCTGCTTCCATTAAAGCTCTAACTTTATTTTCCTCATCAGCTTTAACTCTTATAAAATCCATAATTTCAGGATGATCAACATTTAAGACTACCATCTTTGCTGCCCTACGGGTCGTACCTCCGGATTTTATACTTCCCGCAACAGCATCAGCTGCTTTCATAAAAGAAATAACTCCTGAAGAAACACCACCAGTTGAAAGTGGTTCACCTTTAGCTCTTAGTTTTGAAAGATTAATTCCTGAACCAGAACCACCTTTAAAAATCATTCCTTCAATTTTTATCCAATCTAAAATCGATTCCATATTATCCTCAACATCTAAGATAAAGCACGCCGAGGCTTGTTGTTTTCTTCCCTCAACGCCAACATTAAACCAAACTGGCGAATTAAAGGTTGCTAATTGATGTAAAATAATATAAGTCAATTCATCTTCGTAAATTTTTGCCCCTTCCTCATCAAAATAGCCTTGTTCTAAGCCCCATTTTTTAAAAGTTTTAACAACTCGGTCAATTAATTCTTTTAAAGAAGTTTCTTGTTTGCCTTTATTAACTTTGAAATATTTGGAAGCAATTATATTAACTGCATTTTGACTATAAAAATCAGGAAATTCAACATTCTCTAATTTAAAATCGGAATTGGGAATTTCAGCTGTGGTTAAAATCCAATTAATCTTATCGTAAGGATGTGACTCACCATCAGTAAAAAATCTATTAACCTTTAAACCAGTAAGGGTTTTTATTTTTTTATTGTTCCTTGCTTTTTTCATCTTTAAAATAAATTTAATTTTAATTAATTTAAATAAATCGACTAAGTTTATAATTCAGTTATAATTTTATATTGAACTTAAAGTTTATAGATTAATAATTAATCGTTGTCAAGTTTTTCAATTGTGGATAATTAATTGATCTTGATTTTTGAAAAAATATTTATAAATTTTAAAAATTTTTCTTAAATCACAATATGATAACTTGTCTAATTCCTGCTTATAATGAAGAAAAAAATATTGAAAATACTATTAAATCAATTATTAACACGAATATTTTTGATGAAATAATAGTTATTGACGATGATTCTAAAGATAAAACAAACCTCCTAATTAAAAACTTTATTAAAGATAATAAAAATATTAAGTTAATTAAAAATAAATATAATCTTGGGAAAACCAAAAGCATTTTGAAGGGGTTAAAATATTCTAAGGGAGAGCTTATAGTTTTGATTGATGCTGATTTAAGGGGCTTAAATAAAGAAAATTTAGAAAAGTTAATAAGTCCAGTTCGAAATAATGAATTAGATATAACAATTGGTTCTAATATTCCTTTTGTTTTAAAAAGATTTTCAGGATTAAGATGCTTAAAAAGAGAGGTTTTTGATTTACTAGATAAAAATAAGCTTAAAAATTCACGCTATAATTTAGAAGAAATTATTAATGAAGCTATTAAAAAATTTAATTTAAGAGCTAAATATGTTAAATTGAATGGCGTGAAGAATATTCATAAAATCAAAAAATATGGTTTAATTAATGGCATAAAATTAACCCTACAAATGTATTTTGAAATATTAAAAAATTTTTTTTATTAAGTAAAAAATTTTAATTCAAGTTATTATAGTTCACAAAATTAATATCAGAAATTAGCTATCTTAATATTATTCAAAATTTATTTCAGAATCAAAAAGATTACTTATTAAAAAATTCTATTTTAAGATTCATTCAACCTTAATTCCCATACTTCTGGCTGTACCCTCAATAATTTTCATTGCCTGTTCTAAATTATCAGTATTTAAGTCAGGTAATTTTTCTTCGGCGATTTTTCTAACATCATCTTTAGTTAATTTTCCAACAAACTTTCTTCCTGCTTCACTACTACCCTTCTCTATTTTTAGATATTTTTTTATCAACGAACTGACTGGTGGTTTCTTAAGCGTTAAATCGAAAGTACGATCATCATAAACAGTAATTATTACCGGAATTTGCATTCCTTTAAATTCTTTTGTTAATTCATTAAATCTTGAACAAAATTCGCCAATATTAATTCCGTGGGGAGCCAAAGATGGACCAATAGGTGGTGCTGGTGTTGCTTCACCAGCTGAAATAATTAACTTGACTTCTGATTTAATATTTTTTTTGCTCATTTTTTAAATTAAAGTTTTAGGATATTTTCTTAACTTGAAGAAGATCAACCTCAACCGGTGTTTCTCGATTAAATATAGAAATAATTATTTTTAATTTACCCCTTTCTTTATCTACCTCAACTACTCTTCCCTGCATACCTTTAAATACTCCTTGGGTAATTTGAACAAAATCATTAATATTGATATTAGTTTCGAAAGTTAATTCCTCGCTTTTTGTTCTTTTAAGTAGTTCATCAATATCTTCTTGATTAACTGGTAAAGGAGTTGTTCCCGCACCAACAAAACCAGTAACTTTAGGAGTATTTCTTACCAAATACCAAGAATCATCAGTAACAATCATATCAATAAAAACATAACCAGGATAAATTTTCTTTTCTACTAACTCTCTCTTACCACCTTTAATTTCCCAAACTTTTTCTTTAGGTACTAAAACATTAAAAATTTTATCTTTCATATCAAAAGCCTCTGCTCTTTTCATAATTGATTCAGCGACGATATCTTCAAAACCAATTACGGTATGGATAGCATACCAAGCTCTTCCTAAAAATAATTTCTGCTTAGGCATTTTTTTAAATAAAAAATTAATTTACAAAAATTAAATTATAAAATAAATTTTTATAAATGGCAAGAGTGAAGGTTAAATAATTAATTTAGTATATTGAAATCTTTCTTCAATTTCACTTTCTATTTCTTCTCTTGGTTTACCATACTTAAGCATACTTAATTCTATAATTTTTTGAGTTAATTCAAGATTAGGCTGATTAGGTTTGATAGTCCTAATAGAGAAAGGATCAGAAACATAACCATCAATTAATAATTTAAGATATAAATGGTAGTTAGGAATATTAAGTAAATCAATTTTACTAAAAATAGGGGAAAATTGTTTCTCCAAAAACTCAGCATCTTCACTTCCTACCCGAAAACACATAATTGTTCCAACATTACCAAAAACTGCTGCTGATATTTCTTCAGGTAATTGTTTAATATATTGGTGGGCTAAAACCATAGCCAGGCGGTATTTTCGGGCTTCGGATAAAATTGAAGCTATACCACCAAAGGCGAAGTTTTGAAACTCATCAAGAACCAAATAAAAATCTTTTCTTTGCTCTTCAGGAATATCAACTCGAGAAAAAGCGGCAGAAAGTATTTTTGCTACTAAAATCATTCCCAAGAGATAAGCGCTGGTTTCGCCCAACTTTCCTTTAGAAAGATTAACTATTAATATTTTTTTATTATCCATAATGTATCTAAAATTAATAGCAGATTTTGATTGAGCAACAATTGGTCGAACGAAGTCATTAGTAATAAAAGGATTTAATTTTGAAGTTATCCAAGTAATCATATTTTCTAAAGATAGCTCGCCACCGACAACTGGTGCTTGTTTTGTCCAAAATTCTACCACAGGATAATTTTTACATTTTGCTAAAAGATCTCGACGGAATTTTTCATCTACAAATACTCGGGAGACCTCTAATAAAGTAAATCCCCAGGAAGGATCATCCATAATTAATAATAGTGCATTTCTTAAATATTGCTCAAACATTGGACCACCAGTTAACTTAAGGTTATATAACTTATCGATAATTTCAATTAGGGAGTTAATAATAAATGTTTTTTGTTCAGGAAATTCTATGTCATATTCTAAAATATTTAAACCAATAGGTCTTCTAATATCTCCGGGATTAAAGTAAATGACATCGTCAATTCTTTCTTTGGGCACTAGACCTAATAATTCTTGAGCAACATCACCATGAGGATCAATAAAACAAATACCATCGCCATTTTTCATATCTTGCTCAGCAATATTTTTTAATAGAGTTGTTTTACCTGTTCCAGTTTGTCCAATAACATAAATATGTCGACGACGATCATTTCTCTTTATCCTCACTAATTCATTAATATTTTGATAAAAACTTTCACCCAAAATTACACCTTCTTGAGGTAAATTAGGTGGTGGTGGAGCACTTCTTGCTAACAACCAATGAATTAATGGTGATTTGGTATAAGAAGTAGGCAGATGAATAATGGAAGTTAATTCTTCAGAATTAAGAATAGTTGCTTGTCTTTTATTAAAAATTCTAAAAGATAATTCGTAAATAAACCTTAATAAATTTCTACCCTTAACTCTATTAATAACAAATTCATTGATTTGAGGATTCATATATTGATGAAAAGCAGCTTCAATAGCTGTTAAAATTTCATCAGCATCAAAATTGCTGGCTGAAGAAACACATAACCTAATATTAACTTCAAAAAATGGTTTATTCATCTTGCTTTCTAGGTATTTAATCAAATATTCATCAATTGGTTTTTTACGTTCCTCCATTTCTTGCTTTTCTTTAGCTTCTTTTGAAGAAAATATATCAACTAAATAACTAAAGGGATTTTTGGATTCCTCAAAATTTTTTCCCTCTTTTAATTTTTTAATAACTTTAGCAATTTGTTTTGAATATTTAGTTCCTAATGGTTTTATAACTACTTGATAAACCATTCCTTCACCAATTTTTTTCAATTTATTAAAAGAAGCCAAAAAACTATCTAAGGGATCAACATTTCCTTGAGCAATTTCGCGATAAGTTTTAATTGGTTTAAAGTAATGATGTTTTAATTGAACATAAGAACCTAAAGATATTCCTTCGGGATTAAAAATATTGTAGTCTTCATTAACTATTTTTGTTTCTGATCCAGCAAAAAAAGCTTTAATTGCTCGTTGAATCGGATCTAAGTATTTTCTTGGCACAGCTAAATAAAAAAATATCTCTTCACCATAATGAGGTGTGGCGATTTCAAAAATAATAGGATACTTAAACTTCGATAGTGCATTAAGAAAATTTTCAAAATTATTAATTTCATCAACTACCCTTTGGCCTTGACCCTCAGTTTTTGGTAAATAATGATATTTAGGAAGCTCAATTAATATTAAAGCATAATTTAATGAAAGCCTTACTCTTTTTATTTCAGCATACTTTTTTAAATATAAAACAGTAAAATAAATAATAATTAAACCAAATATTCCAGTAATAATACCAGCTAGGTAAACAATAGGTATAGGAAAAGCAAAAGTAATTCTTTCTATAAAATTCATTTATTTAAGTAATTAACTTTATTTTATTATGCTTAACCAAAGTATTAAAAAAATGTCCAGCTAATAAATCGTGATAAGAATCAATAAGATAAGGATTTTTAGTTTGAGCTATATATTTTAAACCATCAATAATACCTTGAGTTAGGGCAATATTTATTGCTTGAGCTAAAACATTAGAAATATTTTCTAAGGATTGATGATGAATTTCTGCTTCTTTTCTAACCTCGGGAAGATTTTTTATTTCCTCGCTTAATTGACTTAAAAAATCTTTAATAGTTTGTTTAGCTTGTTCTTGACTTAATGGTTTTTCCTTTCTTATTTCTTCAAAATGAGGATGTTTTTCAAAATGTTCTAAAAATTCTTTTTCCCCTTTATGAATTGACTTTAACTCCATTATAATTTTATTATAATTTAATTTATGTTTTTTTCAAAACGATGATAAAAATTTATGATACTTTAAGTAGAAAAAAGAAATTAATAAAATCAAAAAAAATAAATATTTTTGTTTGTGGTCCTACTGTTTATGATTATACCCATTTAGGTCATTTAAGAACTTATTTAACTTTTGATGCTTTGGTTAAATTTTTAAAATTTCTGAAATATCAACCCTATTATTTAGTTAATATCACTGATGTCGATGATAAAATTATCAATCGAGCAAGGGAAGCTAAAACTTCTCCTTTTGTCATTGCTAAAAAATTTGAGAAGATTTTTTTTCAAGAATTAAAAAGATTAAAAATTAATTCTATTAATAAATTTGCTCGCGCTTCTGAGCATATTCCTCAAATTATTAACCAAATTAAAATCTTAATAAAAAAAGGTTATGCTTATCAAACTATTGATGGTAGCGTTTATTTTAGAACAAAAAAATTTAAAAACTACGGAAAGCTTTCTCGGCAAGATATTTCTAAGCTTAAAGATATCGAAAAGAATGAATTGAAAGAAGATCCATTAGATTTTGCTCTTTGGAAAGGACGAAATCAAAATTCAGATAAATATGAACCAAAATGGCTTTCTCCTTGGGGTTATGGTAGGCCTGGTTGGCATATTGAAGACACAGCAATCAGTGAAAAATATTTTGGTGTTCAGTATGATATTCACGGTGGAGGAATTGATCTAATTTTTCCTCATCACGAATGTGAAATTGCTCAACAAGAATCAGCGTCAGGCAAGTCACCGTTTGTTAAAGTTTGGATGCATACTGGATTATTATTCGTCAATGGCGAAAAAATGTCAAAATCTTTAAAGAATTTTATTACTCTTAATGATTTTAATAGAAATTATCCTTTAAGATTTTTTAGATTTTTTATTTTATCTCACCACTGGCAGTCAACAATTGATCTAAATAATAAAAATTTATCAGAAGCTTGGCAAAAATATTTTAAATTAAATGAATTTGTTGCTTTATTAGAAAAAAATAAATCTCATAATTCAAATACAAAACCTGTAAAAATTCTATCAAAGAAATTACTAACTGCACTTAATGACAATTTTAATACTTATCTTGCTTTAAATTACCTTTTTGAATTTATTAATAATTATCAAAATCAAATCAACCAACTACCAACAAAGGAATTACTATTATTTCTAAAACAAATAGATAGTTTTTATAATTTTATTTTTCCTTGGCAAAAATTAGATAAAAAAATATTAATACTTATTAAAAAGCGGGAAATTTTAAGAATTAAAAAAAAGTTTAAATTAGCTGATAAAATAAGAGAAAGATTAAAAAATAAATTTATCTATTTAGAAGACACTTCGCAAGGACCATTAATTATCAATCTAAATTAATTTTTTTCCTTTTTTTAATCTCCAATTTAAAATTTTTTGGTGATTGCCAGAAAGTAAAACCTTAGGTACTTTTAATATTTTACCGTCTTTCGTTTTAAAAATTGCTGGCCGAGTATAAACGGGTACACTAATTAATTCACCGAATCTTTTATCCTCTAAAGACAGTGGATTTTTTAATACCCCAGGTAAGTATCTTAAAATTGCATCAACTATTACCATTGCTGGTAATTCACCGCCGGTTAAAACATAAGGACCAATACTAATTGATAGATCAACAATTTTTTTGACTCGCTCATCGACACCTTCGTAATGACCACAAATAATAATAAACTGTTTATAATGAATTAATTTCTTAATGAGTGATTGATTTAAAGTTTTACCCCTCAAGTCAGTAAGAATACTAATTTTAGGTTGAAGTTTTGATTTTTTTTTGATATCTTCTAAAGCGCTGTATATTGGTTCAATTTTTAAAACCATTCCAGGACCACCGCCATAGGGATAATCATCTGTGGTTCTAAATTTATCTTTAGCATAGTCTCGCAAATTAACAAGATTAATTTTTACTATTCTTTTCTCTTGAGCCTTTTTTAAGATTGATGAATTAAGGTAAGAAAAAGCTTCTGGAAAAAGAGTAATAATATCAAATCTGACCATATTGATTAATTTTTCAAGTCTTCAATAATTTTGTCACTTTTAGTTTTTAGTTTCATAAGATGGTCAGGTTCTTCTATTTTAATATTTAATCTCGCATGGTTTTTTAAACCAACTGCTCGCATTATTATTTTAATGGCTTTAATCATCTCTCCTCTTCGACCTATTACCAAACCCATATCTTGAGGATTAATCTTTACTTTTAATAAAACCCCCAACTCATCTAAATTTCTGGTAATTTTAACATCATCAGGATTATTAACCAAAGATTTGATTATTGTTTCTAACACTTGAACATAAACAGGCTTTTCCATTTTTTCTTTCTTTGCTAATTAATTAATAGCGACCTATAAAATATTATTTAATTTTAACATTAATCTTCGAAATATCAACAGGCATTTTCTTTGACCAATAAGGATAGAGAGTAAGATCAGCTTTTTCTATTTGAGGATATTTTTCAATAACTTCTTTAACTTCATCCTCACTTTTACCAGCTATTTCTGCTAATAATTTCTTTGAATCAATTTCTCCCTTAATTTCTGCTTCACCACTAAAAATAACAGATAGCTCATTATTTTTTAAATCAAAATTAGCCATACGGAAGGAATTAATTTTTAAGTTAATAATTTGAAAGTTCAAATCTTTCTTTAAGTTTTGTTGAGAAACAACATCTTTTAAAAAGTTTTTTAGCACACTTTCTTTAACTCCAATTGTTTTAAGCGATGCGCTACCAGTAAGAATTATTTCATCTGTTTGCTGACCAACTGAATGAGAAACATTTAAAAATTTAATATCAAAAACTCCTAATTCTTCGGGAAAAACATAATCACTATATTTTAATTTTAATTCTTGTTTAACAATTTCTTGAAGTTGTTTTTCTAAATTCAATTTTCCCTGGTTAATATCATCTAAAGAAACTATTTTAGTCTCATCGCTCGCTATTATTGGCTCAATCAGAATGACTTCGATTTTGTTTTCCCATTGAGTACCTTTTAATCCTGGTATAGTAAATTTAGTATTTAAATCAGATAAATAATATTTTTCATCATTTTTATCTGCAAAAACATTAACTTCTTGTTCTCCGCCAGGTTCTAAATTAACTCGTTCAACGGTACGATAAATATTACCCTGAGGAGATTGAATTCTGGTACCTGGAATAATAGAAATAGAATTTTCTTTATCGGTGTTTATAAATTTAACCTTGCCACTAGGATTTCCTCGACCACTTTTTAAACCTGTGGTTTTCTGACGAATTGAATGATTTTTAGTAATTTCAATATATTCTGCAGGCAATATACCTTTATTTAGATCAGAAACAGAAGCATTAGCAGAAAGAATTAAGTTTTCTTCAATAGGAATTTTTTCTGATTTGATTTTTATTACTAAAGTGGCTGAAGTTAAATAGTTAGAAAAAATTAAATAAATTCCACCAATGATAATTATGGCAATGATTACTAAAGTAGTTATAGGTAATTTGCTTTTTTTCTTTCTATGTCTATCTCTATCAGAATCGTAATCGGTATTTCTTTCTCTACTAACTATTTTTTTAATTTTGGGTTTAGTCTTTTGGGGCGGTAAAATATCAGTAACAATTTTCGTTATTTCATTTACTCCATATTCGCTCAAAAAAATATCAAAACCATGCTCTTTGGCTAATGAAATAATATGTTCATCGTCTGTATCAAAATAAACTTTTTTCTTAAGTTTATTAATTTCGTGTTTTAGTAAAGATAAATTAGTTGAATTCAAAAAACATTTAGTATTTCTGGGAATCACCACAATAACTTCTCGGGCTTTAATTTCGTGAAGAGCATCAATAACTTCACCTAATTCTTCTGTTCCTTTTAAATAAAGATAATCTCTTTCTTCATTCATTTAAACCTTTTGAAACTTGTTGATGTTTTCTAAATAATTCATTAAAAATATTTAATTCTTTTTCTTCAACTTTTATACCTCGTTCTTTTAATATTTCTAAAGAAATATCTAATGGTAAACCATAAGAAGTGTACATTATAAATAATTTTTCTCCTAACTCTTCTTTATCTCTGAATTGCATAATTTTTTCAAATTTGCTTAACCCCCGCTTTAAAGTTTTTTCAAAACTACTAAATTCTGATAAGATTATATTAATAATTTTATCATAATCATTTAAATTTTCATAAAATACAGAAAATTTACTTTTAACTCCTAATACCAATTTTTCTAAATAATTAGATAAATTATTTTTAACCAATTTTAGCATTAATTTCCTTAAAATTCTTCTCAATACATAACCTCGCTCTAAATTGCTTGGATAAACACCATCAGCAATCAAAAAAACAGCTCCTCTCAAATGATCAAGGATAATTCTTAAATCTCTTTCCGATAAAGATGGATTAAGATCTAAAATGATTGTCCTCAGGGGTTCAAAAAGATCGGTTTCAAATATGGTCTCTGTCTTTTGGACAACTTTCATTAGTCTTTCTAACCCCATTCCTGTATCAACTCCGGGATTAGTTAGTTTTCTTAATTTTCCATTTTTCTCTTGATAATATTGATTAAAAACTAAATTCCAAACCTCTAAATTATCAATATAGATTTCAGTAGTTGGGCCACAAGGACCTTCATCACCTGTCGGACCCCAAAAATTATCTTCTCTACCAAAAGCTTTAATATTATTTTCCTCTAAACCTATGCTTTTCCAAATATTTTTAGCTTCTTGATCAAAAGGAATCGATTGTTCTCCTTTAAAAATACTTACATAATCAATAGTTAAACCAAGTTCTTTAACTAAAAATTCGTATGCCCAATTAATAGCTGAATTCTTAAAATAGCCGGAAGAAGAATAATCGTCAGGTTTATCACTACCAACAGGACCGAAAGAAAAATTACCCAACATTTCAAAAAAGGTTAGATGCCGTTCATCGCCTATTTCATCAATATCAGTTGTTCGAAAACATTTTTGAATTGAAATTAACCTTTGAGTACCAAAATCTTTAAGGGCATCTTTTTCTCCGGTAAAATATTTCTTAAATTGCTGCATTCCAGCGGTAGTCAACAAAACTGAGGGATCATTTTCGGGAATCAAAGATGAAGAAGGAATACACTTATGTCTTCTTTGCTCAAAAAAATTAATAAATAATTTTCTTACCTCCTCTGAAGTTATCATTGTTGTTACTAATTATTTTTCTAAAAGTATTTTTTCGCAATTATTCCTCCACCTAATAAAATTATTTCATCTTTTAATCTAAAATCTATTTTTTCTCCTTCAAGATAAAATACAGCACTTTGACCTAATGCAATATTCTTCAGTGGTTGCGAGAATTCTATTAATCGCGATTTAAGATTTAATACTGCTTTAGTTAATGGTTGGCGATAGCGACACCTTATTAAAATTTCTAAATTTTTATCATCAAAGTTAAATTGTTTCATTGGCAGTAAAATATTCATATCTTTAATTCTGATTTTTTTAGTAAATAAAATTTTTTCATCATCTTTTGCAACAATTAAAATATTTTTTCTTGGGTTCTTTAAAGCAATATAATAAGGACCGGGACTTGTTTTAATATCTAAACCATGTCTTTGTCCTTCGGTAAAAAAATAATGTCCTGAATGATAACCTAAAATTTCTCCTCGACTATTAATTATTAATCCTTTGTTAATTGGCAAATACTCTTTTAAAAAGTCAGTTAATTTAATTTTGCCCAAAAAACATATTCCTTGACTATCTTTTTTATCTGCATTTAATAAGTGGTTTTCTTTAGCAATTTGTCGCACTTCTGATTTTAAATAATCACCTAAGGGAAAAATAATATTTTTCAAATAATTTCTTTTAATTTTCCACAAAAAATAGGTTTGATCTTTATTAGTATCCTTAGAAACAGCAATTAACTTACAACCATTAAAATCAATAATTTTTGCATAATGACCAGTGGCAATGTATTTAATCTTAAGATTTTTTAACAAATCTAAAACTAAACCGAATTTTATTTGACTATTACACAAAACATCAGGATTAGGAGTATATCCTCGAGCATATTCTTTAATGGTTTCTAGGGCAACTGTTTTTTGATAATCTTCGCTAATATCCAAGGTATAAATAGGAAAATTAAACTTTTCAGCCACTAATCTAGCATCTAATTCATCTTGAGGATTACAAAAGCGGGAAATTTTCAAATGGATTCCAATCAAATCATAACCTGATTTTTTGAGCAAAAGAGCAGCTACCGAAGAATCAACTCCTCCTGACATTAATACCGCTACTTTTTTACTTATTTTTTTAATCATTTTCTTAAACTGAGTTAAATTTTATTAATTTTAAATTATTTTAAGGCAATTTTAAAATTAAATGAAGGTCTAAATTAGACTTTAAATTAAAGAATGAAATTAATTATTGTTGAATCACCCAAAAAAGCAAAAACAATTAAAAAATTTTTAAATAAAAGATTTATAGTCTTAGCTTCTTATGGACATATCTTAGATTTACCTAAGAAAAAATTTGGCATTTATCTTAAGGAGGGAAAATTAAAATATCAATACCAAGTTATTAATTGGCGATTTATTAAAGGCTTAAAATCAATTCTAAGAAAAAGTCAGGAGGTTTATTTAGCTACTGATCCTGATCGCGAAGGTGAATTTATTGCTTGGTCAATTAGCCAATATCTTAAAAACAAAAAGTTTTATCGTATCAGATTTTATGAAATATCAAAGAAAGCCATTTATCAAGCCTTAAATCAATTAGATGAAATTAACCAAAATTTAGTTTCTGCCCAACAGGGAAGACGATTTTTAGATAGAATTGTTGGCTATAGTCTTTCTCCTCTTTTATGGAAGAAAAAAATTGGTCAATCAGCGGGTAGGGTGCAATCAGCAGCCTTAAGATTAATCGTTGATCGAGAGAAAGAGATTATTGAATTTAAACCCGAAATTTATTATCAATTAGAAATTGATTTTGGTAATTTTTCAGCTTATCTTCTTAATCAAAACAAAAATTATCGATTTGAAGAAAAAGATAAAAAATTTTTAGAAAAGTTATTGACAGAGCTAAAAAGCAGTGAATTTATTGTTAATAAGGTAATTAAAGATATCAAAAATATTAAAAAACCAACTCCATTAGATACTGCTCTTTTACAAAGAGTAGGATTTTCAAAATATCGCTTTTCTGCACCCTTGGTGATGTCTTTAGCTCAATCTCTTTATGAAAAAGGAATAATTACCTATCATCGAACAGATAGTTTTAACTTATCTTCAGAATTTTTATCAAAAGTTAAAAATTATCTTAAAGATGATTACCAATCTCCTTATTTGATTAAGAAAAAATTTAGTCAGGAAGCTCATGAAGCAATTAGGCCAATTTACTTAAGAAAAGAAATAAAATTACCACCATTAGAACTAAAACTTTATCATTTAATTTTTGATTATACTTTAGCAAGTTCTAGTCAGTCAGCAATTGTAGAAGAAATGAAATATTATCTTGTTCCTGAAAAAAATAAAAATCTTATTTTTGAAGCAAGGGGAGAAAATTTGGTTAAACCAGGTTTTTTGAAATACCATCCTCTGCCCTTCTCTTTGAAAAAATCATTAAATCTTAAAGAGGGAGAAAAATTTATTCCTAAAAAAATAAATTTACTTAAAAAAGAAACACAACCACCTCCACGCTACAATGAAGCTTCATTAATCAAAACTTTAAAAGAATTAGGCATTGGTCGACCATCAACTTATGCTGCAATTATTAATATCCTTTTGAAAAGAAATTATATAAAGAAAATTAAAAATTACTTACAACCAACTGAAATTGGCAAAAAAGTAATTGATTTTCTTAACGATTGCTATCCTGAAATTATTGATTTACAATTCACTGCCAAGATGGAAGAAAGCTTAGATAAAATTGCTCTTGGCCAACTAGATTATGAAAAATTTATTATTGACTTTTGGCAATTATTAAAAAATCATTTATAATTTTAAAACAATGGTAAGGGTAAAAAGAGGAAAAATTAAAACTAAAAAAAGAAAGAAATTATTAAAATTAGCTAAAGGATATAAGTGGCAAAGGAAAAGTAAAAAGAAGTTTGCTAAAGAAGCAATTTTACATGCTGGCGTTAAAAGTTATCGTGGCAGAAAAGAAAAGAAAAGAAATTTTCGTCGTTTATGGCAAGTACAAATAAATGCTTTTCTCAGAAATCGTAATTTAAAATATAGCCAATTCATCCATCAATTAAAGGAAAATAATATTAATCTTGATAGAAAGATTTTAGCAGAATTAGCTATTAACTATCCTCATATTTTAGATAATATTATCGAAGAATTAAATTTAAAAAATTAGCAATATTCTTTTTAATCAGTTTAAAGAAATTATCAAAGTATCCTATTTTTAAGCAACCCAAACAATCACCTAAATAACTAACCTTTAAAAGCCAAACATTATTATTAGCACCGTTATAGCCACCAATTAAATAACCAGCATCGAAAGCTTCAACGATTGAAGCGCCAAAACTTAATTCTTTTCTACTCTGACCACCATAATATTTTTGCCAAACTAAATTAAAATCTTGAGTAATTTTTGCTAAACCTAAACTCCAATCAGAAAAATTATTGCCGTCTTGTTTTAATGGCAAAAAACCAGTGATTAGAAAATCATTATTATAGTCTAAAATAATATCTCTACCGTAAAAATAATTATCACTAATTAATTTTTCTTTAATCACCTCACCATCAGCTGGATTAATTTTTCTTAAAACTAATTTAAATTTATTATCTTGAGAATCAAATAAATTACTTAAGGTAATAATATTATTATCTTGATCAAAAATTATTTTAACTATCCTTTCATTACCCAATTTTAAGTAATATTTTTTTTGCCATTCAGTTGCTAAGGTTGTGCTATTTATTTTCACTAAATAAGCCTGGTTATTGATTTGACCACCAACAAGATAATTTTTATCTTTATCAACGAGAATTGTATTAAATTCACTCTTTTCGCTATAAGTTGAAGAGGCTACTATTGCTAAAGATGAAGAATTGAATTTTACTAATAAAGCTTTGGGTTCAGAAGAAAGGTCTCTTCCTACTCCTATATAATAACTATTATCATTATTAACATCATTTAATTCTGAACCAAAACTTAAAGAAGATGAATTAATTAATACAAGTGAATTATTAAATTTAGCAATATAGCCCCAGCTTGAATCTGGATTACCTTCTTGATAATATTTACCCACAGCAACAAAATTATTTCCATCTTGAATAACAGAATTGAATTGATGAGAATTTTCATCACTAATTTTGATAGTGGAAGAAGAAACAATATCACCTGAAGTACTAAATTTAGCTATCCAAAAAGAAGAAACATTAGTTGTTAAATCGCGACCAACAGCCAAATAGTTATTTTGTGCTTTAATTAATTTTTCAATTACTCTACCTTTAACAACACTTTTTGAGAAATAATTATCGCATTGATTAACTAAAATTGTCTCCTTGGGTTGAATTAACTTCTGCGTAAATGATAAGGCATAACTATTAATAGTATAAGACGAAGTTCCAATCGTAATATCAGTTACGGTTGAAGAACTATCACTAAAAGAAAATAGATTTGTTGAAGTAATATTATAAAGGTTGTTTTTTAGATAAAATAAATTTTTTTCAGAAATAAATTTAATAGGGTTAAAATAATATTTACTCTTGGGTAAAGATATTTCTTCAAGCTGTCCTCCTTTTGCCCAACTGTCTTTAAAAAACCAAACCAAAAAATCTGATGAATCTACAAAATTACCAACCAGAAGATAACTATTGTCAAATAATTGATAAAAATTATTAAAAATCAAGTTATCATTAGATGCATAAGGTGTAATTTTGTATTCACTAATTTTATTAAAAGAACTATCTAATTTAATTAAATAATTTTCACTACTACTATTAACAACTAACCAATAATTATCTTGCTTATCTTGAAAAATTTTTCGAACATTGATTTTTGACCAATCGCCATTATATTTTTTAATCCATTCTAATCTTCCTTGATAATCAACTTTAGCAAAAATATAACTTGTTGCATTTAAATCAATATCATACATTGCATTAAACAAATAACCGCCATCATTAGTCTGGAAAACAAAAATTTGCCGTGGCGAATTAATTTGATAGTGCGAACTCATACCTAAGCTGTTATATTTTTTAATCCACTCAAAATTATTTTGACTATCAAGTTTTGCTAAAAAAGCTGGTGGAGAAGTAGCTACACCTTCGGTACCTAATAAAACAAAACCACTATCATTTGTTCTATTGCCTGCATATAATCTACCAAATGTTATTTGATAATAATAATCACCACCTCCTAGAATATCACCATTCGAGCTAGAAACATTAATAATTTGAAAACCAGCATAATTTCCTGTATTTATAACTAAATTAATATTACCATTAATATCATCGACAACATAAATTGATTCTTCCTTTGCAGTACAATTACTTGGTAGATGACAATAATATTTTATCCATTGGGGAGTTAAACTATTGTTTAATTTCATAACTAAAGATGCCTGAATAGTCGAACCATTGAGACTTAAGGCTAATATATAATCACCATTTTTTGTTTGGTGAACATAATTAAAATTCATTGGGGTTGCAGTATTAAAATAGATTGCTTTAGTAAATTTAAAATTGCCGAATTTATCAAAAAATGAAAGATAGATAGATGTTGTTGGTGAAGAAAGAGAATTATTACCAATGACTAAATAGTCGCCTATATTATTCCGATAAATATAATTTCTGGTTGGATAATAATCAAATAATTTATTCCAACAAATATCTCCTCCCGTTATATTACCTACAAGTAAACCAGTGTCTAATTTGGCTGAAGAACATTCAGTAATGGTTGTTGTTCCATATAAAGCTGAAGAACTTCCAAAGGCAATTAAACATTTATTATTACCAATTTCAAAAATTTCTTTATCGCTTCCGCCATCATCTTCAGCTTGTTTAGCAAAAGATTTAGATTCAAACTTAGCATTTAGTTCAAATTCATTCGTTTCCCTTCGAAAAACATAGCTATAAAAATAATTTTTATTAGAATTATTAACATCAATATTATTTAGAGGATCGACTGGTAGCATTGGTAGACTAATGTTATTTTCGCTAAAATTAATTGGTAACCAACCTTCGCCATTATTGTTATATAAGTTAGTTGATGGTGAATTTTGGATAATTCTCCATTCTCTACCATAATAATCAGTAATTGTCGAAAAAGTAAAATTTAATTCGCTAGGCAAAGAAATATATATTGAGGGATTTTCTTCATCCCAACCTGATAAATCATAAAATGGACCATCTAAATCTATTTGAGTAGCTGATGTTAAATAATTATTAATTGCCAAAGAAAGCGCTTGTAAATCTTTAACTCGTTGTAAATCACGATTTCTTTTAGACATTTCAATTGGATTCAAAAAAACTAAAACTATAGTCACTAAAAGAGCAATAATCGCAAGAATAACTAAGATTTCGATTATAGTAAATCCTCGTTTCATTGATTGATAGTTATATTATTAATTGTTATTATTGGTATTTGGTTTTCGGCTAAGTTGGGATCCCACTTAAGAATAATAAACATTTTTGAGCAAATTAAATTTAAGTTATATAGTCTATTGTTGACTCCTTTTTGGAGATTATAACTTCTATTATCGCAAATAAATTTATATTCTTTTATTTTATCTTGATTATTATTCGTACTAGCATTAATATCAACAACATTAATAAACTTGGGAGGATCAATTACTTCAATATAAATAGCATAATTTCTTGCTTTTTTACCTGTTTCTTTGCTACCCAAGAGGGTACTAGTAAAAGTTTCTCCTATCTCAAAAATTTGATTATCAGTAGTAATTTTATAATACTTAAATTTTGCTTGTTTATTATACTTATCACCAACACCATCAATCGGCGTTGATGTTCCTTCACCTATCTCATTAATTGCTGAAATTGTATAAGTTGCAGAGGTTGCTAAACTCATTAAATCAATATAATTTAAATTGTCTGGTGAATTGGTAGCAAGTAAAATATAATTACTTGAAGTTGCTCTATAAATTCGGTATTCTTTTATTTTACCAAAACCAGCTTTGGAGGAATAATTTTCAATTTTATCAATTACTAACCAAGCACCAAAAGTTCCGGTTTGTCTAATTGAAAAACTTGGTTGGGGTAGTGTCAGAGCAGTTGTACAAATTTCATTACTTGGTAAACTTTCTCCATTAGGATAATTAGCTTTAACCACATAACAATAACTTTCGCCAGCTAAAAGATTATTATCAGTAAAAGAAAGAGTAGATGTATTTGTTGTTGCATATGGTGAATTACCATAACTACTTCCTTTAATTTTTCGATAAATTGAATAATTTAACAATCCGCTTTCACCAGCTGAAGCCCAATTAAGAGTAATAGAATTATTCCCTAAAGTATACCTTACATTTTGAGGCGGCAATTTAAAATAAAAACCAATAGAGTTATTACCTGAAGTTATTAAGGTACTTTGATTATTTATTGCTTCTATGAGATAGTTATTATTAGTTTTACTTTCGTAATTGTAATCAATATAAGAAGTAGCGGTAGTGGTAACAATTTTGATTCCATTCCGATAGACAACATAATAATTAACACCGCTTACACCATTCCAAATTAGTTGAATTCCTGAATCGGAAGTATAACTAAGATTAGGAGAAATGGTTGACAATACACCCGAAAACAATGCTTGACACTTAACTAAGCTTTTATCACTTTCGCCAATTGAATTAAGTGCGGTAACATAATAACAATAATTAATTCCTTCACTTACCGAATTATCAGTATAAGAAGTAGCTGTTGTTGCAGCAATAAGAATAAAATTATTTATCTCATTAGTTGAGGTTGATCTATAAATTTTATAATACTGAATATTCTCACCACCATTATATTGAGGAAGTTGCCATTTAAGTACAATAGATAATGAACCAGTCGAAATGCTTAAATTTACAGGAGGTGTTGGTCGTAATTTATCAGATGTTGTTGCTGAACAAAATTCATTGGAAAAATTACTAACAAAGAAAAATGAACGCAAACCACTTCGATAACAATTTTTACCAGATAAAGGACTAGTATCAGTTGCATAATTGCCAGAAATATTTGTTATGTAATTATAATTATCAGATGAAGTAGCCCGGTAAATATATACAAGAAAACTAGAAAGACTTCTTAAATAATCCAAAAAATTATCAATAGAGAGATAGTTATAATTAGCACCCGATCTTGAAAAAAGAGTATATCTTTTATCTATTAAATTAAATTCTGTAAAAACAGATTTTTTAAATAAATCATTCACATTACAAACATTAGCTAAATTTTCATAATCAGGTAAAATTTTGGAAACGAAATTTAAACTATAATTTAAAACTTGAATATCGGGTGAATTGATTTTTAAATTCGATGAATAATGGAAAAAATTAGATGATAAAGCTGATGGACTGATAATATTAATTAAAAATTTTTGTTGGATATTACCTTTGTTAAATATATTAAAGGCTGGATCACTACTTGAACTAATATTTAGTGCTAATTGTCTATAAGAAGATGGACCCGTTGTAAAATAATGAGAATTACCAACTATGAAATAATAATCATTAGAAGATATTTCTAAACCATAAAAATTATCATTATTATACCAACCAATATTTTTAGCAAAAATTATCTCGCCTGTTGTCGAATTAATTTTCATTACCAAACCGTCATAATTTAGATTATTATATGAATTTGATTTACCGATAATAATATAATTACCATCGTAATCTTTTTTAACCTTATAAAGATAGTCATCACCACCAGCTGAATATCTTTTTTGCCAAAGAATTTGACCTTGATTATCAATTGCAATAGCAAAAGGGTCGTAATGGTTAGCATCAAATTGACTATAGCCAAAAATTAAATAACCAGAAGAGGAGGTCGCGATTGCCATACCAAAATCATTACCACCACTATCATAAATTTTTTGCCAAATTAATTTTCCTTCTCTATCTACTTTAATTAAAATCACATCATAATCTTTTCGAAAAGAATTGCTATAACCTACAATAATATATCCATTATCATTAGCTTTAATTAATCCTTGACCAACATCATTCTTTAGACCACCAAATGTTTTAAAAACTTTTATTACACCATTATTATTAAAAAGCGAAAAAATAATATCGTTATCACCTTGACCAAAACTCGAAGAATAACCAGTAAGAATAATTTCATCGCCATCTAAAATTCCAGCAAATATTTTTTCATCTTTTTTACCACCAATTTTCTTTGACCAAACAGTATCAAATGTCGTCGAAGATATTCTTACCAACAGACCATCATAATTATTACCAGATTTTACTTGACCTCCCAAGATGAAATAACTGGATGAAGCAAGAATAAAATTAAAACTACTCTCATTGGTTGTACTTGAAATTTTAATAGCTTGAGGATTGCCTAAAGAATCTAATTGATACAAAACACCATTGTAATTTTGATTATTCCATTCCCAACCAACAGTTAAATATTGATTATTGTTTTTAACAACATCATTGAAATTATTATTTTTATTATTAGGAAGATAGATTTTAGCAAAACATTGCGAATTATAACGACCAACTATATTACTCTTAAAACCAAAACCATTTGCATTTTTAGCCTTAACATAATAGTAAATAGGTGTAGAAGCTGAATTATCTTGGTCAAGGTAGGTTAGTCCTGTTGTTGTAGCAAGTAATTGATAGGTAGATGTTGGTGTTGATGTTGCTTTATAAAGATAATATTCAGTGGTGGCTGCTCCTTCATCAGATATCGGTGGTTGCCAGTTAAGTTGAGTGTAGCTTTCTTGGGTTTCCCGAAAGTCCAAAGATAAAGGAAAAAGTGGTGTTGAATTCGGACTACCCATAACATAATTTGAAGGAATAGATTCTAAATCACAAAAATCGCCTGATATTTTAGTAACATAATAATAATAATTCTTTCCATTGATTAAACCAGTTCGAGTAAAACTATTTGCTGGAGTTGTTCCAATAAGTTGATATTCATCGCCAGTTGACTCATAAATTGCAAAGGAGGGCTTAGTATCTTTAGCATCACCATCTTCCCAACTAAGACTAATTTTATTGACTAAAGATTGGAGACTTAAATTATTAGGAGATATACATTGGGTTCCAGGAGATGAACAATTTCCATAACAACCACTTTCAATATTACTTCTTTTGCTTTCGCCAATTGAATTAACAGCAGTAATATAGTAATAATAAGTAGTTTTAGAAGCAGTGGATAAATCATTATAGCTAGTAGCAGTAGTCGAAGCAATAAAAATATATTGAGAAGAAGTTGCTCGATAAATATTGTAATAACTAACAGCTGAACCTTCATTAGAAAGAGGTGGTTCCCAAGTAAGACGAATACCATTAGCTAACGCTGAAGTCTGAAGTTTGCCGGGTGGTATAGGATAACCTCGGGGAGTCGCAGAAACAGTAGTAGCATAATTAGAAACACCAAATTGATTTTTTGCTTGAATAGTATATTCATAAGTTTGTCCGTTAATTAAATCTTGATGGGTAAATTTATAACTTGTGGTTGGATAAGCAGAAAAATCAAAAAGAAAGCGCCAGTTTGTTTCTCCTTGTTTACGATAATAGAGTAAATAACTATCAATTAATGAACCGCCATTATCTGTTGGTGGTTGCCAGGAAAGAATATTGGAACGATTACTAGAAGTAATTGAAAAATTAATAGGAGGAGATGGTTCTTTGCCAGGAATTAAACATCTTGATTGGCTAAAATCACTACTACCAACTTTGTTAATAGCTTTTATTTTATAACAATATTTTTGACCATTAATAACATTAGTATCTTCATAAACAAAAACATTATAAGAAGTAGAAGCAATTAAGGTATTATCTCGGTATATTTCATAATTTGTTATCTCTTCTCCGCCATTATCGTCTGGTCTAATCCAAGACAAAATAATTTTTCTATCTCCGGGAATTATTTGATTAATTATTGGTGGTTTAGGCGGAGAAGTTATTTTGACATAAACAGGAATAGTAATTGTTGGATATTGAGAATTATCGGTGGTTATTATTTGATAGCAATAAAAATTTTGTTTAGTTGAAGTGGGCCTGAGAGTAAAAATTAATTCTACTGAAGAATTGCCTGAAATTGTTGTATCAGTGGTTGTTGCTTCAACATAATTAGGACAATTTTGGGTGGTTTCTTTATACAAAAATTGGTATAAATTTATAGTTATTTTATCATCGCCCTCATTAGAAATAGCTATTTTTTGGGTAACGGCACTACCATTAGTCTTTGTCTCTAAAATAGCACTTTTGGGATTAATTTTTAGTAAAGGTGATTGGTTGAAGATACAACTAAAATTAAATGTATAAGGATTAACTTGTTGGGGATCATTATGCCAAATAAAAATAGTGGTATTAGTAGTGGTTGAAGATTTAAGACTGCGCCCATCACAAGTTAGGGTTAAGTTAGTTGTGTTGTTTGGCGCTATGGTGAATTTATTTTTATCAATTTTTAAAAAAGAATTTTGATTTGATTGGGTAATCTGATAAATATGAAGATAAGCATAACTGCTAGTATTAGAAATAGTAATTTTTGTTGAAGAGCTTTGACCAATAGTTAAAGATAAATTAGTTGGTCCTGAAACTTTTATTGAAGGATAAGCTAATTGGGTTTTAGTATATCCATATAATGATGGTGGAATAATATTTAAATCACTACCAACTTCAAATAGCTCGCTATCACCGCCATCGTTTTTAGCTAATTCTTTAAATTTTTGACATTCAAAATTAGTATTTATTTCATAACTTTTAGCTGATTTTTTAAAGGCGTAAGAATAAAAATAATTGTTATTAAAAGTATTAGCTGGATCGAGTGGTAAGATATTGATTGGTTTTTTTGTTAAGGAAAGAAAATCTATTGGGAGCCAACCTTCACCATTAATTCTTTGAACTAAATTAGTAGAAGAAGCTTGAATTAATCTCCAGGTTTTGCCTTCAAAAACAAGCGAAGATGATGTTGATTGTTTATCTTTGGGGATACTTAAAAAAATAGTTGGGGTAGCTTCATCAAAACCAGAATTAGTAAAATAAGGACCGTCTAAATCGGGTGATTTAATTTCTGAAAGATAATTAGCAATTGCTGAACTGATTGCTTGAAGATCATTGATTCTTTGAGTATCTCGAGAACATTTAATAATATCTAAAGGCTTAATAATGTTAATAACAATGCTAGAAATAATACCTAAAGAAGCTAAAATAGTTATTAATTCTATCAAAGTAAAACCTTTTTTCATTAAAGATTTTAATTTTTATAATTTCTTGAATTTATATTAAAATTATACAATAAATATAAAAATATAAAATTTGTTTTTGCCGCCATCGTCTAATGGCAAGGACACCGCTTTCTCAAGGCGGAAATACGGGTTCGACTCCCGTTGGCGGCATATTATAGATGAGATACTTAATAACTACATCAATTCCTTATGTAAATGATAAACCACATATTGGGCATCTTTATGAATTTATTTTAGCTGATATTTATGCTCGCTATTTCAGAAACGATAATGAGGTTTTCTTCCTTTCAGGAACAGATGAAAACGGCATTAAAATTGCTAAATCCGCTATTGATCAAAAGAAAGATATTAAAAACTTTGTTGATGAAAATTCTCAATTATTTTATCAATTAAAAAATGACTTTAATTTAAGTTTTGATAATTTTATTCGAACCAGTAGCGAGGAGCATAAAAAGGCTGTTTATAAATTTTGGCAATTGTGTCAAGGGGATATTTATCTTGACTACTATTCTGGTTATTATTGTTATAGCTGTGAAGCTTATTATGATGAAGAGGATTTACCTAATTTAATTTGCCCTCTTCATAAAAAAAAATTAGAAAAAATTGAAGAAAAAAATTATTTTTTCAGACTAACCAAATATCTTGATCAAGTAAAAGAAATAATTGAAACCGATAAAGTAAAAATTTATCCTGAAGAGAAAAAATTTGAAATTTTAAATATCTTAAAAGAGGGAAAAATTAAGGATTTAAGCATCTCTCGTGATATTAAAAGAAGTTATGGTTGGGGAATTCCGGTATTAAATGATCCAACGCAGATAGTTTATGTTTGGTTTGATGCTCTTGTTAACTATCTTTCAGGATTAAATTTTGGCAATCAAAACGAAACTAATTTTAAAAAATTTTGGCAAGAGGGGGAAGTAATTCATTTTATTGGTAAAGATATTATTAAGTTTCATACTATTTATTGGTTAGCAATGCTTCTTTCAGCAAAAATTAAATTGCCCGATAAAATCGTTGTTCATTATTTTATTAATGTTAAGGGGGAGAAAATGTCGAAAACAATTGGTAATGTTATCAGCCCTAACGAATTGTTAAATTATTTTCAACCAGAAATTATTCGTGCTTACTTAGCTCACCAAACAATTTTTAATGATTGGAATTTCGATTTTCAAAATGTAATTAATTTTCAAGAAGGAATATTAAAGAAAGAATTGGGTAATCTAATTTTAAGAATATTTGGTTTAATCAAAAAGGGGGACGAAAAAATTAAGCTTAAGGAAAATTTATTAGCAGAAGAGAATCAAAAAATTTTAAATGATTTTCATCAAGCAATAAATAACTTTGAAATAAATTTGGCTTATCTTAGACTTTTTGATTTGGTTAAATTTTTAAATCAATTTATTGATCGAGAAAAAATTTGGCAAAATTTAAGCGAGGGGAATCTTTCTACTTTAATTCTTAATTTAATAGAAATTGTAAAGCTCTACCAACCATTAATGCCTGAAATTTTTAGAAATATTAAAGATAAAATGATAATCGAGAATGATTATTTTATTAATCAAAAAATAAATTTAAACCCTATCTTTAATTAATTTCTGAGTAAGTTGATAGATATCACCAGCACCCATTATCAAACAAAAATCACCCTGTCTTAAATTTTCTTTTAAAAAATTAATAGCAGAATCAAAAGATGGTAGATAGAAAACATTAGATTTATGCTTTTGAATTTCTTTTGCTAACTTTTCGGAATTAACCTTAGACATTATTGTTTTACTTTCTCGTCCAGCAACAGTATAAATATCCAAAAGAACAACATAATCAGCTAAATCAAAACTATGAATAAAATCTTGAAAAAGATAATAAGTACGATAATATTGATGAGGTTGGAAAACAATAAATAATCTTTTACTCTTAGGCAATATTTCTTTCACTGCTTGAAGAGTAGCCTTAATTTCGGTTGGATGATGCCCATAATCATCAAAAATTTTTGCTCCGTTTACGGTTCCTTTAAATTCTAATCTTCGCCAAATTCCTGAAAATTTTTTTAAAGATAGTAAAGCTAATGATTGATTAATTTTTAAAACTTGAGCTACTTTTAACGCTGCCTGTGCATTACTTAAATTGTGTTGACCAGGAACCTTAAGTTTAATTTTTCTTCCTTCTGAAGTTAGGTTATACCAAATTAAATTAATTTTATTTTCTTTAATAATACTTTTTATTCTCCTAATTAATTCTCTCACTCCGCGATCGTCTTTATTAACAATAAGATATTTTTTCTCTCCTTTGAAATTTAAAATTAATTTAGAAAAAGTTTTAAAAATATTTTCTAAATTTCGATAATAATCTAAATGTTCAGCTTCAATATTAGTAATGACTAAAACATTAGGATGATGGTTTAAAAAAGCAGCTTTGTATTCATCAGCTTCAATAATTAAATATTCACTTTTACCATAACGGAAATTAGATGCTTCACCATTAGGACCAAAATTTTTTACTTTTGAACCAATAATTACTGTGGGATCTAACCGCGCATCAATTAAAATTTGAGCGATCATAGCGGTGGTCGTGCTTTTACCATGCATACCAGCAATAGCAATAGTAAAATATTCTTTTGTTAATCTTCCCAAAGCTTGGGGGTAGCTTAAAGTTGGTATCTTGAGTCTTTTAGCTTGGATTAATTCAGGATTGTCATTTTTGACAGCTAAAGAATAAATTACCAGATCGGTTTTTTTAGATAAATTGTTTTTTCTATGCCCTAAAAAAAATTTTATTTTATCTAATTCTTCTTTAGAAAAAACATCTCGTGGATAAACCAAATCACTACCAGAAATATCTTCTCCGCGATAAAGATAGTATTTGGCTAAAGCGCTAATACCTATACCGCCAATTCCAATAAAATGGATTTTCATTTTAAAATTAATTATACAACAATGAGTTGGCGATTAAAAAAACAATTAATCTATGGTTTTATCTTTTTGATCTTGTTAGCAATTTTCATTACCGGTTTGATATTTATTTTTAAACCAAAACCAACTTGTTTTGATAATAAACAAAACCAAGGTGAAACAGGAATTGATTGTGGTGGTCCTTGTTTGCCATGTGAATTAGTAAATTTAAATTTAATTATCGAAAAACCAAAGTTAATAATTTATTCTGACAATACTTTAGATATAGTTGCTAAAATAAAAAATCCTTCAGAAAAATATGGTCTAAAAAAGTTCAGTTATAAATTTATTATTCGGGGAGATGGAGTTTTTGCTGAAATTCCTGGTGAAAGTTTTATTTTCCCATTGGAAACAAAATATTTATTAGTGGTCAATAAAAAAGTTCCTAATTTTGAAATAAAATCTATTGACTTAAATATTGATTTCAATAAAAACGATTGGGTAGAAACTGAAAAAAAAGAAACAAAGGTTGAAATGCTGAATTACCAAATTGATCAAAATAAACTTCAAGTAGAAATAATTAATAATGATAGCCTACCATATTCAAATATAGAAATAAATTTCTTGCTTCTCGACATTTTTGAAAACATTATTGCTACAGCTAAAACTAAGGTTGATTATCTTGAACCATTAGAAAGAAGAATGATTACTTTAAATCTTCCACCCGTTGGGAGCGAAGTTAATCGAGTAATTATTGTTCCTTACTATAACTTCTTTGAAGAAAATGAAAATTAATTTGGTTATCGTTTTATCGTTATTGGTTTTGATGTTTTTTTCTATCTCAACTATTTTTTCTATTGGTAAAACAGATGCTTTTGTAAAATCAATAATTATTTGGACTATTGCTTTTCTGATTCTTTTTTCATCTCTTTATATTAAATACAGCACAATTTTCCGCTATCCTCATTTTCAAATTTTCTATTTTTTAACTATTATTTTTCTTATTTTATTATTTGTTTTACCTTCTAAAGAAAGAATGTGGTTTTCTATTGGCGGCTTTGCTATTCAACCATCAGAATTTTCAAGGATTCTTATTTTAACTACTTTAACAATTTTTCTTAGCAAATATTTTAATTATCTTAAAAATAATTTATTTCTATTATTAAGTTTTTTGGTTATCTTTCCTTTTTGGTCTTTAGTCATTCTTCAACCAGACTTTGGTATGGGTTTATTAATTTTTCTTACCTGGTTCTTTTCCGTTATTATTTTTTTAAACTGGCGGCAGATATTTTTATTAATTTTAATTTTTTCACTCTTAGGTATCTTTAGTTGGCATTATGTTTTAAAAGATTATCAAAAAGAAAGAATTTTAACTTTTATCAATCCTGATAGAGATCCATTAAAAGCTGGCTATAATATTCGTCAATTAAAAATTACTGTTGGTTCAGCTGGTTTTTGGGGTAAGGGTTTTGGCAAGGGTACTCAAGCTAAATTAGGCTTTCTGCCCTCAGCAGAAACTGATTTTATTTTAGCAAGTTTAATAGAAGAAAGGGGCTTTTTAGGATTTTTAATTTATTCTTTCCTGATTTTTCTAATAATTAGAACAATATTATTTGAAAGTCAGTTTATTAAAGATTCATTGGGTCAGGTTTTTTCTAATCTTTTAGCTATTCATTTTGGTATTAAATTCTTGCTAACTACTAGCATTAATCTTGGTTTTTTTCCTATTATTGGTTTAGCAGTGCCTTTTTTAAGTTATGGAGGATCGCATTTAATCTCGGATTTTATTTTATTAGCTATTTGGCATAATTTTAGAAATAATTAAAAGTTGTTTATAATCTTATATAATATAAGATTTTTAGATTAAGTTAATATAATTTTTATAAAATGGGATTTTTATTTAAACTATCGCTAATAATTTTTATTTTAGCTGTGTTAACTTTTGGTTTTAGTTATTATCTTAAACATTATACTAACTATAATTTAAATGAAACAAGAGTTCTAAATAATACTTACTCAACAACCTCTGAAGAAATAAATAATAATCAAATTCCTCAACCAGAAATTTCAACTCAAAATCTTTTTAATCAAAATGAAGTTAAAGTATTAACGCCGGTTGATGAAAGAAAAAGATCAACAAATAATCAATCTTTATTAGAAAACATTAATGAATCTACTGCTACCCTAACCGAAGATTTAGAACCTATAGAAATTACCATTAACGCTAAAGAGTTTAGTTTTGAACCTAATATTTTTAAAGTAAAAGAAAATCAACCAGTAAAATTAATCATCAAAAATGTTGGCAATATTCCTCATAATTTAAAAATAGAAAAAGAAAATATTATTTTTCAAACATCATTGATTGCTCCGGGCGAAGAAGCAATTTTAGAATTTAAAGCACCGCTAAAGGGAGAATATGATTTTTATTGTACCTTATCGGACAACAAAATGAGGGGTATGTTTGGTAAAATGATTGTTGAATAATTGCCTCGGGTGGGATTCGAACCCACGACCTAGCGCTTATGAGACGCTCGCTCTAACCCCTGAGCTACCGAGGCATTAAATCAATTTAAATTTTTTTAGGGCTTGTTTGGCTGCATTGATTTCTGCTTCTTGCTTACTATTTCCCTCACCAACAGCAATTAATTTCTCTTCTAAATAAAGACCAATAACAAATTTTTTTTGATGTTCTGGCCCTTCGGTTCTTATTATATCATATTTAGGTAAAGATTTATATTTTTCTTGAAAATATTCCTGTAATTTACTTTTAGGGTCTTTATATAATTTTTTCTTAACAATCAATTCTAAATTTTCTGTAAGATATTTTACTACAAAATTATAAGCAGTATTTAAATCATTATCCAAAAAAATTGCTGCTACTAAAGCTTCAAAGCCATCACTTAAAATAGTCTTTAATCCTTTTTCACTAATTTTATGATTATAAAAAATAAATTTATCTAATTCTAAATTAAGCGCTACTTCTGATAATCGTTCTCTATTTACTGAGCTTGCTCTTATTAAAGTCATTTCTCCCTCAGGTAGGTTAATAAAATTAACAAAAAGATAATGAGAAATAACAAATTCAATAATAGCATCACCTAAAAATTCCAATCTTTCATTATCTTTATAGGGATGATTGGGGTGAAGATAAAGATAGCTTTTATGCGTTAATGATTCGTAAAAAATAGCTGGATTTTTAATTTTTAAACCAATTTTCTTTTCTAATTTTTCTAAATCCACCATTTATTTAGTCTTGCTTAAAATGTTTTCGTAAACTGTGGCTAAAACTCCATTAATAAATTTAGCTGTAGCTTTTGTGCCAAAATTCTTTGCCAATTCAACTGCTTCATTGATTACTACTTTATGAGGAACAGAGGGATCATTTCTTAAAAACTCATAAGTTGCTAAACGGAGAATATTTTTTTCTAATAATGGTACTTGATTGTAAGGTAATGATTTAATAGACTGCTCCAAGATGTTATCTATTTTTTCTAAATTATCCATAACTCCCTTAATTAATTCTCGTCCGAAGTCTGGTTCATCAATATCCTGTCCAAATTCTTCTAAATTTCTATTAAATATTTCCAAAGCTTTATCTTTGGGATAATGATGAAATTCCCACTCATAAAGAGATTGCATAACAATAATTCTTGACAGATGCCTGGTTGCCATCTAAGTTATGATTTTGTTTTAGATTTTTTTTCTTTTGGGGGGAGGTATTGTCTACCCTTATAAAATCCACAATTAACACAAACACGATGAGGTAATGTTAAATCACCGCAATTTTTACACTTCACCAATTTTACTGGTTTAATAATTTCTTTCTGAAATCTTCTCTTTCTTGAGCGAGAATAAGATAATCTTTTTGCTGGAACTACCATTGATTTATAAAATTATATAAAATTATATCATAAATTAATTATTCAAAAATTATAACTCCTAAATTTCAATTAATCAATAAGTTCTTCTTTTTTAAACCATAATTTTAATTCATATTCTGCTTCTTTAAGATTTCCCGAAGCGTGAATTAAGTTTTTTAAAGCTCTTTTTTCTAAATTAGCCACAATTGGTGAGTCGATAGCAAAATCACCCCTAATTGTCCCTGGTGGAGCTTTATAGGGCAATGTTGGACCGACAATTTTTCTCACTACCTCAACTGCATGATTACCCTCTAAAGCAATCTTAACAATTGGACCCGAAGACATAAAATCAATTAGCCATTTTCTTACCAATAAACCTAATTGATAAACATCATTAACTCCTAAATCTTTTTTAAGATCAAATTTCAAATTATTTTCTTCGCAGCTTCTAATAAAATTACTGCCTAAATTTTCGATCCAATTTTTATCTTTTGGATAATGTTTATCAATTAAATTTTTATTAGGCTTCACTAAACCTAAACCAATAATTCTTAATCCACATCTTTCAAAACGGGCAATAATTTTTCCAATTAACTTTCTTTCTACGCCATCAGGTTTGATTAAGACTAAAGTTCTTTCTTTTTTGAATTGATTCAATTTATTTTTTAACATTTTTAATTTAAAAATAAAAACTGGTAATTGGTAAAGCTATAAGCCGGATTCTGTACCCCAAAGGGGCGATAATCATTTATCTCGCTTCTGGATTGCTCCAGAAGTCAAGCGGCACTCCCTGAAATGCCAGGGCACGGCCTTGCACCCAAAGATAAGAAAGCCATCTTGTAGTATTACTACTACAAGAAAAGAGGTAGCCAAATTAAGACTAATTTGACACCCTCTTACTTTTCACCTTTCCCCTATACCATTAAAAGGTACAGGGTAGTATGGTCTCTGTGGCTTTCTTAAGGATATTACTACCCTGCTGTTTTCACAGCTCTTTATAATGGGTGTCCGGACTTTCCTCCTCAAAATTAAATTTTGAGGTGATTATCCGCTTTACCAATTAATTTAAATTATAACAAATTTTATTTTTCAAATCATCAATTACTTATTCCGAACAATTTTTTATCAAGAAGAAATGAATTAATTTTATCACAATGTATAATAAAAATCTTAGTTATGTAAAAAGGGCAAGGTTAGGGCCAGCGAAACCAAATCCCCAACCCCGCCTAAGAACCTCAGGGAACTGGTTTAATTATAAACCAACAATAATAAAAATCTTTTATAATCTTTTGGCATATATACCTTAGTGTTTATTTAAAAATCTTTACTAAATTTAATGAAAAAAAGGGGCGAACAGAGGTAAAGGAGGGACAAAACCCCCTGCTCGCCCAACGCCGGTCACATAAAGGACGACGGACCCATCGCGAGGTCCAATTTAATTATAAATTAATTAAAATTAAAAGAATCTAAATTATTCTTTAAAACCTACAAAGAATAATTTCAATCTTTCTTGAAAATCAATATTTAAAACCTTTATTTAGGAAATTTAGCTATAATAATTTGATTATAGCCAAAATTAAGAATAATTTTTCGTACCTCTTTAAAATAAAGTTTTAAATAAGAAACAAAATCTTTTTCTGCATAAACCCCATGTTTTTTTAACCACCATCTAAAAATTGGATAAAAAATCTTTAGAAAACCTTGCCAAGGATGAAAATCTAAGATAACAAAAATTCCATTTCTTTTTAATGAATTAGCTACATTTTGAATGGTTTTTTGCCATTCTTCAATCATAGACATCGAATAAGTACAAATAATTTTGTCAATTGAATTTGACGCGAATTGATAATTAGCTACATCTGCTTCGATGAACTTAACTATTGGATATTTTCGTCGAGCTATTGCTAACATTGATTGAGAATAATCAATACCGATAATTTCTTTAGGTTGTTTTTTGATTATTAAGGGCATATTTAATCCTGTTCCACAAGCTAAATCAACTACTACATCATTAGGTTGAATATCTAAATAATCTATAGCTTCTTTGCGATTAAATAAGAAAAAATTTCTAGTAAGATCGTAAAATTTTGCTTACTTACTATAAAATTTTTCTAATTTTTCTATTTCCATTCTTACAAAATTAATCTTATTACCACCTAACTTGAATAATTTTATTTTAAAATTTTCATCTATTAATCCTACTTTCAATTCTAATTTTAATAAAGTTATTATTATAAAAAGTTTTAAAATCACTTTAAGGTTTATAAAATTTAAAAGATTGATATTTAGCAAATTCAAAATTGATTAGTATTGCAATATATATAGTAATTTTTTAAAAAAATAAATAGGGGGTGGAAGTTTTGCACCTTCCACCCCCTCGGCCCCACATCGATGGGTTTTTTTCTTTTCTAAATAAAATTTTAACATAAAAAATAAAATTAAACAATATCCTAATAATGGCTTTATAATTAGAATATTTAAACAAAACAAATTAAAATAAATACAATGGAATTGGAAAAAGCAAAAAATTATTTAAAAAAACAATTTTATTATATTTCTGAAGCACTGAAAAAGAAAATTTATCAATTTATTAATTTTTTAGGAAAAATTGTTGTTACTAAAATCATCGAAGAAAAAAATGATGATTCTATTAAACTATATTTTGCTATTGATTTTGAACTTCAAAATATAAGATTATTAGCACTTGATTCTTTAGCAAATGAAATCAAAAACAACCTTCCTGAAAATATAAGAAATTATTTTTCTGTCCAAATAGATGGTGATAAAAAACATATAAAATTTATTTTTGAAATTCCTAATAATCAAGAAGAAGTTAGAAAAAATGCTCAAGAAGTTTTAGAAGAATTAAAAGAAACAATCTCTAAGCATAAACCACTAGTTAAAGATTAAAAAATTTATCTTCTTAATAATTCGCATCTTAAGTTAATCTACTATCTTAATTTACCTTTTGATAAGTTCAGTTTTTTCAAAAAATTTCTAAAATCTTTTTTTATTTCATTGTGTTTTAAAGCAAAACTAACTGTTGCCTTCAAGTAACCTATTTTACTCCCACAGTCATAACGCTGACCCTTAAATTTATATCCATAAATCGGTTTGGTCTTTAATAAGTTTTTAAGAGCATTAGCTAATCTGATTTCACCATCTTTAGCTGGTTTAAGTTTAGCGAGTTCTTGAAAAACATCTGGTTTAAGAATATACCTACCAACAATCGCTAAATTTGAAGGTGCTTTATTTATTTCTGGTTTCTCAACAATATCTCTAATCTCAAAAATATTTTCAGATATTTTAACTCCTGCAACAATTCCATATTTTTTAACTTCTTGACGAGGAACTTCTTCTAAAGCAATGACTGTATCATCATATTTATTGAAAACATCAATCATTTGTTTTAGACAAGGTATTGGACTTTCGATAATATCATCACCAAAAAGAACAGCTACTGGTTCGTTGTCAATTAAATGGGCAGCACATAGTAAAGCATGGCCATCGCCTAAAGGTTCTTTTTGGCGGACATAAGTGAAATTAGCTAAATTGGAAATAGCTCTAATTTTTTGAAAATCGTTATGATTATTTTTGGAAATTAGTTTTGACTCAATTTCTGGAGCATAATCAAAATGATCTTCAATGGCCCTCTTACCTCGACCGGTAACAAAAATAATTTCTTTGATGCCAGAATTAACAACTTCTTCAACAACATATTGAATAATTGGCTTATCAATAATCGGCAACATTTCTTTCGGCTGAGCCTTAGTTGCCGGTAAAAATCTCGTCCCCAATCCTGCCACTGGAATTATCGCCTTTTTAATCATCAGAAAGAAATTTTAAAATAAAATTCTATTTTTTAAAAATTTCCTAAGAAAAGATCGGTTAAAATTTAAATTAATAATGAGAGTCCTAATTATTATTACTCACGGTAAAATTGGCGGTGCCACAAATTCTGTTTTTTGGCTGGCTAAAGGATTAAAAGAAAAAGGTGTTAAGGTAAAAGTTGGTTTCGGTGAAGGAGAATATTTAAAAGAGAAATTAGAAAAAGAAAATATCCCCTACATAAATTTTAAGTGGCTGAAAAGAACCCACAATCCTTTAGCTAATTTATTTTTTATTTGGGAAATTAAAAAATTTTTAGACAAAGAAAAATTTGATATTGTTCATTTTAATTCAACTAATGCTTTGTTTGGTGCTATTGGCGCAAAAATCTCAAAATCAAAACCAAAGACAATCTTTACTTTTCGTGGCTTATCAATTTTAGATCCTGGTTATCAAAAATACTCGATTTTAAAAATTTTATATTTTCTAATTTTTAAATTTCTTCTTTATTTTATCGATATGCCAGTTTTTGTGTCTCAAAATAATTTCGAATGGGCTAAAAAAACAAAATTAACTAAGAAAGGGGTTGTTGTTTATAATGGCATTCCTGAACCAAAATTTTTCTCTAAAGAAGAAGCGAAAAGATTTTTCGAAGCAAAAATAAAAATCAGTTTACAAAATAAATTTATTATCGGTTCAATAGGCAGGTTGGATTATGCAAAGAACTACGAATTTTTAATAAAAGTATTTCCGGAGATTTTAAAGATTATTCCTAATGCTGTTGGTTTAATTATTGGTGATGGTCCTGAAAGAAAAAATTTGGAAAATCTAATTGAAAATTTAAATCTAAAAGAAAAAATATTTTTATTAGGTGAAATTAATGATGCCAGTAAATATCTAAAAGGTTTTGATTTATTTGTTTTACCTTCAAGATACGAAGGTTTATCAATAACTCTAATTGAAACTCTTTTTGCCCAAATCCCTGTTTTAGCCAGCAATGTTGGTGGTAATAAAGAAATAATCGGCGAAGATTTTGTCTATGAATTTGATAATAAAGTTGAGTTTTTGAATAAATTATTTGAAATTTTTTCTGAGAGGAAATCTCCCCAAATAAAAGAAAATTTTAAAATCGATAATACTATTAATTCTTATCTTGAGTTATATAAAGCCCTAATTTAATAATTTAATTAATTCCTTTGTGGTATTAGCCCAAGAAAATTTTTCCCCAAATTTAAGTGCATTATCGTTCATTTCCAATAAAATTTCTCTATCAAAATAAATTTTTTCTAATTTTTGTGCTAAATCATTAGGGTCATTAGGTTTAACTAAAAATCCATTAAATCCATCCTCTATAAATTCTCCAAAAGAACCGACTTTAGTTGCAATTATAGGGATGCCATAAGCTAAACCAAGGCTAATCACTCCTGATTGTGTTCCTTTTTTATAAGGTAAAATTAAAACATCGCTCTTTTCTAACAAAGAAAGGAGTTCATCGTTAGAGGTCCATTCATTTTTAAATTCAATTCCCAGTCTTTTAATTTTTTCAAGAGACTCTTTGTCTAATTCTCCTCGGCCAGCAATTATTGTTTCAATTTTTAATCCTTTCTCTTGTAAAATCTCTAATGCTTTAATAAGAACATCGATCCCTTTGTAAGGTAATATTCGTCCAAAAAATAAAATAGTTAAACTTTCTTTATTAATCTCAGGCGACTTTCTGAAATCAGGAAATAATTCTTTATAACTGCCTAAATAAACAGTTTCTATTTTTTTATTGGATAAATATTTTTTTATGTCTTCTCTAATAAACTTGCTATAGGTAATAACAATATCTGAATATTTAACAAATATCCCCTCTAAAAAAGTCGCAAATGGTGGACCTTCTTCTTTGGGATCAAAAGGGTTATCGTGAACTGCGTAAAAAATTTTATATTTTAAAAAAAATCTTGAAAAGAAGATAAAAATCAGCCAAGGGTGAAAATGAGTTGTCAACACTACTTTGGGCTTAATTTGATATAAAATTTTTAACAATTTTGAAAATCTAAAAAAAATAAATGTTTGCACTAGAAAATCTAATAAAGATGATTTGAATGTCTTAATTTTAAAAACTTTGCGATATTCATTATCGGTAAATCTATCTGCCAATTCGTTATCTTGAGAAATAATTAAATAATGAAAAAATTTGTTGGCACATAAACCATTCGATAACCCCAAAGTATCAATTGCTCCTCCACCGAATTTTTGCAAAGAAATTATTAAAAGTTTATTGTCAACAAGATTGTTTATAATCATTTTTTACCTAACAATTGTAATAAAATTGTTTATTGTTTTGCAGAGCTTTTTCAGCTGTCCATTTTTTATATTTTTCAATATTATCTTATACTCGAGTATACCCCCTGAGCTTGTTGCAGTAGGCGAGCTTAAGATATTTTTGCTATTTTTATATTTTTCAAATAAAAATCTTTGTATATTAAAAAAAGAATTATCTAAATAAAAATTGTTTTTTGCAATTGAATCAATTCTTATTTTCATTTCAAGAAAACATAGTTATAAATATCCATTGCTGAAAGAAAATCTTCATATTTAATTTCTTTTATCTCTCCATCTAATAAAATTTCGAAGGGTTTAAAGCCATATTCTTTTAATAAATCTAAAGCTTTTAATGAATTCGATAAAAATTCAGCACCCAAAATTTCCATCACAATTATTGGTGAGTTATTTTTGAAAAACTTTTCACCACCTTTTAAGATTAAATGTTCTGCACCTTCTACATCCATTTTAATAAAAGTGGGTTTTTGATGATGTGAAATATATTCATCTAAAGTAGTGGTAAATACTTCTATCTCTTCAGAAACTTTTTTATAAAACTTTTTCACATCATCAATCAAAGTAGTTGGTGCTTTACAGAACATTCTTGTACCAGTTTTATCTGCTAAAGCAATATTATTTAGATAAACATTAGGATATTTCGAAAATCTCTTTTCCAAAATATCAAAAAACTCTGGCAGAGGCTCAAATGAATGAATTTCTTTGCAAAACTCTATACCTAAAGAAGTATATAAACATTTTTCTGCGCCAATATCATAAAACACATCGTTCGAAGAAACCGTTTTTACAAAAAACCTCATGGTTATTAATTCAATTAAAGAGTTCAAATTGTAAATAAAGTTTAACAATAGATCGTGGTTATTATTAAAGTTTACAAAATCAATATCTCTGCGTTTTAAAAAAATGTTTAATTTGTTTTTAATCACAATTTGGGGGGCAAACAATAATCTTTTTATTTTCTTATGCCATCCTGGTCCTGCATATTTCGCATAATTTAAATGCTGTTTTATATTTATACTTTTCATTTTTTTATCGATAGCATTTAAAATTTGCTGTCTTTTTTGTTCTATATTTTTATTATTCAATAAAAACATAGTTAGCATCATATTTTAATTGACCTTCAAAAATTTTATTAATATCTTCTTCATGAATTACCTTTAAATCTCCTTCATTATCCAAAGAATACATTTTATATTCATTTTCTATTAAAAAATTAACAGCTTTTTTATGTAAATCATCTAATCCAAATTCCATTATAATAATTGGCTTATGTTCTTTCAACAATTTTTCTCCTCCTTTTAAAACTAAATATTCAGCTCCTTCAACATCAATTTTCATTATTGTTGGTGGTTTATGATTTTTAGTATATTCCTCTAAAGTAATAGTTGGTACTTTTATAATTTGTTCTCCTGGTTTAATATTTTGAAATATTAAAGAACTACCCCCAGAATCTCTAAATCTTTCTCTATTTATAAAATTCGCAAATCCACAACTATCTGATAAAGCAAGATTATTTAAGAATGTATTTTTAAATCTTTCTAAAAGAGCGTTCTTTTTAAGTAAATTGAAAATTCTTGGCAAAGGTTCAAAAGAATGAATTTCTCCTTTTTCTATATCAATTAATTCTTGAGCTAAAAGAGTAAAAAAACCATAACAAGCCCCGATATCATAAAAAATATCATTTTCTTTTAAGTTTTTAATAATAAATTTTGTAATTTTTAGTTCTTCTGCATATAAAGCACCAAAAAAGTATAAACCACTTGCTTGTTGATCAGCCAAATAAATATTTATTTTCCTATTAAAAAATGTTCTGGTTGTTATTTTTAAATCAATATTAAAAAAATTCTTCAAAAATATTGAGAAAGCTTTCATTAATCCTTTTTCTTTTCTTAAAAGCACTAATTTAAATTTGTTCTCAATATTTTCAAGATGTTCAATCATTTTCGGCTCTATTTTTTGAAGTTTGTTTAAAAGTTTTTCTCTTTTATTCATTTTTCAAAAATTTCTAAATATTTTTTAATCACAATTCTTATATCTAAATTATTTTTTACAAATTCTTTATTTAACTCTCCTAGCTGTTTTCTTAATTCTTCATTTTCGCACAAATTTTTTGTATATTCAATAAACTTTTCTTTAGTTAAAGCTCTTAGAATATTTTCTCCGTATTCCTCACTATAGATATCTTTAAAAATAACAACTGGTAATCCTGCTGCCATTGCTTCTAAAATTGCGTTACTAAATCCCTCTTTCTTAGATGGGAATATACAAAAATCCGCTGCTTTAAGATAAAAAGGAACTAAATTAGGAGACATATAGCCTTTATAAATAACTCTTTCTTCAGAATTCCTTCTTCTTGCTTCTTTTAAAAACTCTTCTCTTGTTTCACCATCACCTATTAAAATGATTTTAAAATTAGCTACATTTTCTAAAATTTCTAATAAAAATAAATGATTTTTATCGGGGGTAAAGCGAGCAACATAAATTGCTAATATTTCATTTATCGGAAGATCAAGTTCTTTTCTTAGTTCTTCTTTGGATTTTGTAATCTCGAAAAGCGAGCTATCTATTCCATTGGGAATAGTGATGATTTTATTTTTTAATTTAGGGAAAGTTTCCCCTAAAGAAACAGAAACAAATGAAGAAATTCCCAAAATCACATCAAAGTTGTTTAAAACTTTTTCATAAACAATTTTGACAATACCTTTTTCTGGATTTTTATAAGCGTGTCTAGAATAAATAAATTTTTTATTCCCTTTTCCTAAAATTTTTACTAACAAATAAACAAAAAAATTTGCCGGGAAATCTCTCGCCCAAATTATTCTTGCTTCTCTGTAGATTTTTCTTAAATTTTTATTAAAAATTTCAAAAAACAAAAAAAATAGATGCTTCAAGTAGTCCTTTTTACGAGGTGAATCACCAAGTTCTTTATTAGAAATAGTAATAAAGTTAATATTGTTTTTTCTTAATTCCTCTTCAAATTCGTTTGATTTTGCTAAACAAATTATCATAAAATCAAGATTGTTTTTAAGAAATTCTTTACTAATCAAAATTAACTGCTTTTCTCCGCCACCAAATCTTACTGGTGTATGGAAAATAACTACCTTAGCCATCTTTCTGCCCAAAGTTGAAAAATAAAAATATACCAAATTTTAAAATGATTTTTTAATTTATTTTCATAAAATTGATTTTTAATTTTCTTTACATATTCACAATTTAAGATTCCTGTTCTTTCTATGGCCTTTTCAGAAAAAACCTCTTCAACTAAATTTTTTAAATCTCTTTTTAGCCACTCGAATTGAGGTATACCAAACCCGTGCTTTGGTCTTTCAAATAATTCTCTCGGCAAATGTCTCGCTAATAATTTTTTCAGAATTTTCTTTCCCGAATTTTTTCTAAATTTATACTTTAAAGGTAATGGAGCTACGAATTCTAAAATTTTATGATCCAACAGCGGTTCTCTTGTTTCTAAAGCAACAGCCATACTTGCTCGATCAACTTTTGTTAAAATATCCTCGCTTAAATAATATTTAGAATCAATCAGCATCCATTGGGCAACAGGTGGAAGATTTAATAACTCTTTATTTTCAATTTGAAAATCTATTTCGTCTTTTATTTGAAAATCTTCTTTGATTAAATCATAATAATCATCCAAAAAACAACTAGAAATATAAGAAAATTTCTCAATCGCTGTTTTTTTATGAAGTAGTTTAATAAATTTTTCTATTCTATACGGATCTTCTTGTTTAATTTCTAAAATTATTTTAAATAACCAAGAAAAATTTTTATTAAAAATAAAAGGGAATTTCAAAAACATTTTATAAACCCAATATTTATCATAGCCACCAAAAAATTCATCGCCGCCATCCCCGCTTAGAATAACTTTTACTTTTGTGCGAGCTATTCTTGAAACTAAATGTGTAGGAATTGCTGAGGAATCGCCAAAGGGCTCGTCATAAATTTCTGGCAATTGAGGTATTATCTCCAAAGCTTCATTTACAGAACAAAACATTTCAGTATGATCAGTACCTAAATATTCAGCTATTTTTTTGGCCCATTGGCTTTCATCATAATCTTTTTCATAAAAACCAATAGTAAAAGTTTTCAAGGGTTGTGAGGAGTGTTTTTGTAAAATAGTGGTAACAGTTGAGGAGTCAATCCCGCCACTTAAAAAAATACCAACAGGAACATCAGAAACTAATCTTAATTTAAAAGCTTCAACCAAAATATCTTCTAATTGGTTTATTAATTCATTTTCATCAAACTTCTTTTTTTCATTGTCGAAATATTTTTCATAAATCTTCTCCAAATCCCAGTATTTGTTTTTCTGGATATTTTGATTTTTATCAATTATTAAATAACCACCCGGCTCTAATTTCCAAACATTTTGCCATATTGAGTAAGGATAAAAAATATATCCGTATCTAAAGAATAAAAACAAGCCATCTTTGCTTATTTCTTTTTTAAATTTCGGGTGTTTTAAAAAAGCCCTTGTCTCCGAAGCAAACATAAAAAGACCATCTTTGAAATAATAATAAAGAGGTTTTACTCCCATCCTATCCCTAATTAAAATTAATTTCTTTTCTCTTTTGTCCCAAATAGCAATAGCGAACATACCTCTAAACTTTTGAAGACAATTCAAACCCCACTCTTTATAAGCATAAATAATTACTTCAGTATCTGAGTTTGACTTAAATCTGTAACCTAAATTAATCAATTCTTTTTTAATTTCTTCAAAGTTATAAATTTCACCGTTAAATACAACTACAATTTCGTTTTTATCATCAATCATAGGTTGATGTCCTAAAGGAGACAAATCTAAAATTGATAATCTTCTATTGGCTAAAGCTAAACCATTATCTTTTTCTATATAATTGCCAGCATCATCAGGACCACCATGTTTTAAAGAATCCCTCATTTTAGTCAAAACATCATCCAAATCATAATCTCCTCTATAATTAAAATCCCAAAAACCTGTTATTCGGCACATAGAAAAATTAAAGATTGGGTAAGGTTTTCATCCATTCATAGGTTCTTTTTAAACCTTCTTTCATAGAAACTTTAGCTTTCCAACCTAATAATCTTTCCGCTTTTCTAGCTAAAATTTCTTCTTTATAAATCTGCCCTGGTCTATCCTCAACAAATTTTAACTCAACATTGTTGCCAGTAATCTCCATACACAATCTTGCTAAATCTAAAACAGATATTTCTTCTTCAGTTGTAATATTAATAATTTCGTTCCAGACATCTTTTTCTAAGACAGCAACAATGCCATCAACAATATCATCAACATAAGTAAAAGTCCTTGTTTGCTTTCCATCACCGTGAATTTCTATTATTTCCCCTTTCATTGCTTTTTTCAAAAAAATATAAGGTGCTAAAGCTGGCCTCATTTCTGGCCCATAAAAAGTTGCTAATCTTAAGATGTTATATTTCATACCAAAATGTTTTGCATAACCCAAGATTAGATGTTCACCAGCTAATTTTGAATGAGCATAAATTTCCGTTGGTTTAGGACAAGTATTTTCATCAGCTGGATGAGTGTCAGGATTTCCATAAACACAACATGTTGAAGCAAAGATTAAACTTTTGTTATAGACACGACATGCTTCTAAAACATTAATTGTTCCTAAAATATTAACATCCATAGTTTCTTTAGGATGCTCGCGCGCATAATTTAAATCAGCAACCGCTGCTAAATGAACAACAATATCGTTTTCTTTAACTTCATTAGCTACTTGCTCATAATTAGTAATATCTTGACCATCAGCCAAATCGAAAGTAGCTACAGAATAATTATTGTTGATTAAATTACGCACCAGCCTTTTGCCCAAAAATCCCTTTCCACCTGTTACTAAAATTTTTTTAGACATTTTTGATATTGGAAATTAATCGATCGACCTCATTAAAATTTAATAATTTTTTATATTGCTTAAATTTTAATTTATAAATAAAATTTTCAATCAAAATGTCTCTTAGAACAATCTTTGTCCAAATAAAAATTGATGGAGGCGCAAAGCTTACTATTAACCTTAAAAAATAAACAAAAATTTTCTCTAGAACGGATGCTTTCAGTTTAAGAGCTTTTTTAAAACTTTGAACAGCACCCCGTCTATCACTCAAAATCCCTTGATGTATTCCTAATCTAACATAAGAAAGAAAAAATAACTTAGAAAGAGTTGGAGTTATTCTTTCTTTATTTTCTATTAAAAATCTGTACTTATCCAAAAACTTATTATAACGCTCAATCATAATTTCACTTTTTTTTATATCATAATACGATAAAGCTCCTGAATGTCGTGTATAAAATACTAATGGTTCTTTTAAAATTTGAATCTCGTTTTCTTTTATTTTATTATTCATCTTTGCTAACTCAATTTTGCAAAAAAAATCACCATCTTCAATACCTCTCAAAGTTTCATCTAACGGCAAAATATAATTAAAAAGTTCTTTTTTGGCCATAAAACCAGGTAAACCCACTCCAACAATACCGTCTATTTTTTTCTTAACCACATTATATTGCACCACATAAGTGGTAGAGGCTAATAAATTGTTTTCTTTCATAAAATCAACTTGTCGTTCTAATTTATTAGAAAACCATCCATCGTCAGCATCTAACAAAGCAATAAATTGTCCATCTGCTAACTTAAAACCTTCATTTATAGTTGCTGCATAACCTCTATTATTTTCAAATCTCAAATATTTTAAATTTGGTATTTTTTTCTTAAAAAAATTTATTACTTCCTTAGTATCATCATTCGATCCATCATCCACAACTATCAACTCCCAATTTTTATATGTTTGATTAATAACGCTAGGAATAGAAAGGTGCTTTAAAAAATTCGCTCGATTGTAAGTTGAAAGAATAATTGAAACCAAATCTTGCATAACATAATCTAAAACAAATCTGACCAAATAATCATAGCTCTTTTTAATTTAGAAAAATAATCATCATTTAAAGGTAGTTTTTCTGCTAATTCTCTATAACATTCTTTAAAAGTATTTTTCGTAAGCTTAATTTCATCAACAATTTTCCATAACTTCTCATTCATCTCTATACCGGTAGCTTCTTTTTGAAGATTCTTAAAATAATTACTTGCTCTATCATGCCAAATAATAGGATGACCGCTTACAATATGATATCCCAAATGATCACAAATCTTTTTAAAAAATATTCCCGCCCAAATATCATCAAATCGATCATAGGGGTATTTATTACCCCTTTCATCTTCTCCCATTAAAAGAAAATATAAAGCTGGAACCGCCTCTTTCTTAAAAGCCAAATTCATACCACACATTGTGAAATACTTTCCTTGTGGTATTAGTTTATCAATAAAATATTCTTCAATAGTCATATTGAAATTTAGTATTTGGTTAATAGAATCTAAATCAGGAATATTCGCCCATAAACCATGATTTAAAATTACATTTAATCCATTGAAAATTTTTTTGTTTTTTATACTTTCATTCTTGTAAGGATATCCTCTTGATCTAATTTTCAAAACAGTCGGTTCCCATTTTTCTTCTTCCAATTCCAGAGTTACAGAATTTAATCTTTTTATAATTAAATCGAAATAATCGTAATCATAGAAAGATAAATATTTATTTATAGGGTAGCAGTCGTCATCTAAAGTAACAATAATATCAAAACCCATTTTATAAGCCTTTAAAAACCCAAAAGATCTAATGGATGAATTTCGTCGTGGAATTATCCATTCATCTTTGCCTAAATCTTTTTTAAAATCTTCCCAGCTATAATGAAAAAGATTGAAATCTTTTTCGCCTAAATCAAAAGTAACGGTTGGATTATCTTCAACTATAAAACAAGTTAATCGGTGTTTTTTAATTTCTTCATCCCACTCTTGCAAAAATCGTTTTATACTATTTTCTCTAATTGTTGGAATAACCAAAGCAATTTTCATTAATTATATTTTACCTTAATTTTATATAATTAAATATTTATCTTATTATTTATAATTCTTATATTATAATAAATTTAAATTAAAATTACTATATGGTTAACTATATGATTAAAAAAATAGCATTATTTTTGCCAGATATTTTAAGAAAAAGAGGTGGTGGATCTTCCACTTATATTTATAATTTAAGATTAGGCATTGAAAAAATTGCTGATAAAATATCGGAGGATATTTTTCGTATAGAAAATTTAGAAATTAATTTTATACATTGTGGCATAAAAGAAAGCTTAGAAGAGGTTTCTAAAGATATTGCTTACTTAAGTAAATATCAGAAGCTTTATATTTTTTTAAAAAACCTAGCTTCGCAAAATCCTATTATTTATGTAAATTTTTTATTGTTTTATAGGTTAAGGAAATTATTGAATAAAAATTTATCTTTTCTTAAAATATGCGATGTTATCAATTTTCAAGACCCATTTTCTTTATATTTCACGAAAAAGAAACTTAAAAATAAAAAAATAAAAATGAATCTTACCATTCATTCACCAGATGATCCTGTTGTCGAAATAAAAAATGCATCCTATTTTTATTCAAAAGATAATCTATTTTCTAAACTTTTACATCATATCTACCCATTCAAAGTCTTACAGAGAATAAGTAATCAAGGTATTGCTTTTGCTGATTATTTAATCTATCCGACTAAAGAAGCCATAGATGTACATTTTAATACAATACCACTTATTAAAACAATATATTCAGAAAATCATAATAAATTTCTCTATTGTATAACTGGTTGTCCTCCATTAAAAAATGAAAAATCTCGTGAAGAAATAAGAAGTATGTTGGGATTTAAAAAAGATGACTTTGTTATTTTATTTATAGGAAGACATAATGAATACAAGGGATTTGATATTCTTTTAGAAGCAGTAATTGAACTTAGAAAAAAATATAGAGATATATATCTTGTAAGCGCCGGTAAGGGTCCTTTATCTGAAAAACATGCTAATTATCAAGAATTTTGGAAATATTTAGGATTTGTAGAAAATGTTGGTGATTTAATAAACGCAGCGGATGTTCATTGCATCCCAAACAGAGAAAGTTATTTTGACATAGGTTTAGTAGAATCTTTATCCATTGGAACGCCAATAATTACTACCTATACCGGTGGCCACAAGTTTTTTAAAGATAAATCAAGGGGGTTGGTGGTTATAAATCCTAACAAAGAAGAATTAATAAAAGCTATAGAATATTTAAAAAATATACCTGAGGGCTTAAAAGAGATTATGAAGGAAGAAAACAAAAAATTTTATCAACAGAATTTTACTTTGGAAAATTTCGCTTTAAATTATATTTCCACTTTAAAAAAACCATAAAAGATTAAACAACATTTTATTAAAACAATTTTCTTTTTAAAAATAAAAGGCTTTTATAGAATTTAGGGAAAAAGGTTAAAAGATATTGTAAATAAGTTCTGAGTTTTAATGGTTTTATTTTGATACTTTCTAAAAAATACTTTCTGGCTTTATTATAATCTCTATCTAAAAGATAACAGGTTCCGAGTGTTTTCAGAAAATAAAATTTTAAGTGAATGCACCTGCTAACACTATCTTGGTGTTTCTGAAAAAGATATTCAAGATCGGGTATCCATTTTATCCAAAAATTTTTTTACTTAAACTCTCTTGGGATTCATAATAATTAACCAATGGAATTGGCAGAAAATAGATGTCAAAATTTTTAATCAATCTTATATAGAAATCCAAATCAACTGCTGCTTTTAATTTTGTGTCAAAATTACCTACCGAGTCAAAAACTTCTCTTCTAAGAATAATAGTATTAGGACTTATTATTCCTTTAGTTTTAAAAAAATTACACCAATTTTCTTTTTTTATTATTCCTTTATGTGTTTTAAAAAGTTTCTTTTTATTGCCATTCTCAAAAATCCTAAAAGACCAGCAAGTAACCAATCCTACTGATAAATGTTTTGTAAATACTTTAAGTTGCTTTTCTAATTTTCTGGGTAACCATTCGTCATCAGATTCTAAAAAAGCAATATATTCACCGCTGGCTATTGATAAACCTTTATTTAAAGCCGAAGATAAGCCTCGATTTTCTTGGTAAATATATTGCACCCTTAAATCATTTACTTGAAAATGTTTAACCACTTCTCTAGTATTATCTTCTGAGCCATCATCTACTATAATCAATTCAAGATCTTTATAAGTTTGATTTAAAACACTTTTAATAGCCTTGGCTAATAAATTCGCTCTGTTATAAGTTGGGATTATTATTGAAACTTTTGTATTCATTTTTGTTACAAATTGTATAAAACTCCTATTCCTGCCCAACCTTGTTTTCTATTTTTAATAAATTCTTTATAAGGATAATTATCTTTTATTTCTTGCCAAAATCTCCAAACTTCTACTTCTAAGTAATCTATATGACGAACTATATCATGAAAAGCAATCACTCCTCCCCTCCTTACTAAAGGACTATACATTTCAAAATCTTTTTTAACTCCTTCATAACTGTGATCACCGTCGATAAAAAGAAAATCCAATTGATTGCCATTTAAAAGTTTTTTCACTTCTTCTAAGCTTTCTTGTTGATGTGAGTCTTTTCTTAAAAGAAATAATTTTTGGTTTTGTTTAGTAAAAGCTTGATAAATTGGGACTTTCCATTCGGGATAGCCTGGATATCCTGTGCCATAAGAACCTTCTGGTAAATCCATGGAGATTATTATTGCATCTCCTTTGGCTAATTTACAAAAACAAAACAAAGTCCCGCCGTATGCTGTTCCAATTTCCATGATATATTTAGGATTAAGTTCTTGTAAGAGGTTTTAAAAGCTCTAAAAATTCTTCTTTGATTTGCCATGGTTTAACTAAACCAGAATAAAAATTCCAAGAAAAATTGAGAATTTCTTCAGAGTTATTGGAATTAAATTCTTTTAGTTTTTGAATAACTTTTTGAGGATTTTTTCTTGCTTTATTTTCTCCCAATTTTTGTCTTAAAAAATTTATCTTATTAAATGGCCACTTTATAGCTTTAATCAAAAAAACTTTTAATCCGTAATTTTTCAAAATAAAAAATGATTTTTTAATTAATCTAATCATAAAATAAATTAAATATTATTTATAAAATCACTATACCACTTTATACTCTTTATTATACCATTTTTTATATCCATTGTTGGCTGATAATCTAGAATTTTCTTTGCTTTATTTATATTGGCAATATATTTAACAACTTCACCGGTTCGATTTTTCTTTAAGATAATTTTTGATTTTGAATTTAAATTTTTAATAATTAACTTAGCAACATCTAAAACTTTTATTCCTTTACCCGTAGCAATATTGAAAACATTGTTTTTAGCTTTTAAAAATTTTTTGATAACAAGTAAAACGCCATTGACAGCATCATCAATATAGGTGAAATCTAACACCTTTTCCTTTCCATAAATAATTAAGTTTTTATTTTGTTTAGCTAATTTTATAAATAAAGGCACAACCCGGTCACTATTATCATACATACCATAGACATTAGAAAATCTTATAATTACAAAATCAATTTCGTAACATTTTTTGTAAACTCTTATCAAAACTTCACCACTTAATTTAGAAGCAGAATAAGGGCTTTCAATAAATTCAAGCTTAATATTTTCTTCCTTATGAACTACTTTCGGTGAATTACCATAAATTTCTCTTGATGAAGCAAAAATTATATTTTTTATTTTATTCAATCTGGCAAATTCTAAAATATTGAAAGTGGTTATGATATTATCAAGAGCTAAATTAGGATCTAAAACTAAATTATAAACTCTGGCATTAGCAGCTAAATGAATAATTAAATCTATGTTTTTTGGTAATTTTTTAAAAACTAAATTTTTGTTTCTTAAATCTAAATGGATAGTTCTTTTTTCTATTTCTTTATCCCATTTATTTTTCTTCCAATCAACACCTATAAATTCATAACCATTTTCTAATAATCTTTGGCATAATCTCGTCCCAATTGTCCCACTGCTACCGGTTACTAAAATTTTTTTGAACCTCATTTAGCTTCTATTGTTTAGCCAATTTTGCCTTAGTTTTTTAATTAGTCCTTGTTTTTTGAGTAATTTAAGATTAATTTTTTCAATAGCACCGAAAAGTTCTGGTTTGAGTTTAAGTTTTTTAAATAAGGTAATTAAACTATTCACTTCTTTTGGTAAGCATTTACCGCCAAATCCCCGGAAGCCTTCGTAAAAAACTTTAAAATGAGTTTTACCCAGCCGCGGTTCATTTTCTAAAATTTCTCTTACTTCTTCATAATCAATTTTCATTTTTTCTGCTAAATCATAAATTTGATTAGCAAAAATCACTTTTAGAGCTAAGAAGCCATTAATTGCCATTTTTGCTAATTCTGATGATTTTGTTTCAACAACCTTGGTGTAAGGCGCTTGGGGAAGTAAATGTAAAATTTTCTTAGCTAAATTTTTGTCTTTTTTATTAACATAACCAACTAATTGAAGTGAAGGATTGATAAAATCTTGATAGGGATATTTCTCTCTTAAAAATTCTGGATTATGAAAAAATTTATGTTTTTTATATTTTTTCTGAAAATATTCGGTTGTTCCAGGTAAAACTGTTGATTTAATGACGAAAATCTTTGACTTTCTAAAATATTTAATGTTTTCTTCAAGAGCTGATAAGTCGTAGCCAGTTTTAGAATTATAAGGAGTTGGTAAACATAAAAAAAATAATATCGGCTTTGTCAACCTCTTCTAAACTTCCAATATTTTTGAATTTGTCATAACCATAAACAGGATAACCCTTCTTTTTTAACCAGTCAAATAAAGTTCCACCAACTATTCCTAAACCAATAACCCCGATTTTTGTTTTCATTGTTTATTAATTTTAACATAAAAAAAGTTAAATGGATTTTTTGATCTGTTGAATTTTTGAATTTTAAGATTTAATTTGATGAGTAAACCATTCGACTGTTTTGAGGAGGCCTTCGTCTAAAGATGTTTTTGGTTGCCAGCCGAGTTCTTTTTTGGCTTTAGAAAAATCAAGGCAACTTCTTCTCTGTTCTCCTGGTTTAGCTGAACCATGAATTTCTTTGCAACTTGAACCAGTTAATTTTTTCAATTTTCTAAAAATTGTATTAATGTTTGTTTCTTTACAAGTGCCAATATTATAAACACCAACTTTATCTTTCTTCCTGTCTGCCGAACAGGCAAGCATAGCTAAAATGAAAGCATCAACAACATCTTCAACATAAACAAAATCGCGAGTTTGCTTACCATCACCATTGATTATTGGTTGCTTGCCGCTTAATATTTTATCACAAAAAATTGCCACAACTCCTGCTTCGCCTTTTGAATTCTGTCTTGGCCCATAAACATTAGCTAATCTTAAAGCAGTATAAGAAAGTCCATAAACTTGATAGTAATAATTTAGATATTTTTCAACTATTAATTTTTCAATTCCATAAGGAGAGACGGGAAATTCAGGATAATTTTCTGGTGTTGGAATAATTTTGGCGTCACCATAAATTGCACCACCTGTAGAAGCGAAGATGAATTTCGCGAACTCATGCGAACCTTCTCGCGAACTAATGCGAACATTTTTGTCAGTCGTGAACCCATGTGACTTTTTAGCAAAATATAATTTGACAAAATTTTCAATAAGATTTAAAGAGCCGAGAATGTTGATTTTAGCACTTTCGAATGGATCTTCAACTGATTTACGGACATCAATTTGAGCTGCTAAATGAAAAACAATTTCTGGTTTTTCTTTTTTAAAAATTTCGAAAATTTTTGGTGAGCGAATGTCAATTTTATAAAATTTTGCTTTTGGGTTTAAATTTTCTTTTTTACCAGTTGAAAGATTATCAATAACAATAACTTTATAACCTTCGTTAATTAATCTATCAACTAAATGGGAGCCAATGAACCCAGCGCCACCTGTAACAATGATTTTGATCATCTTTTCTCAATTTCTTAAAAAAATCACCTCTTCCAAGCTTTGACAAATTCCTCGAATGAAATATCCACTTTGCCTTACTTTTGAATAACCAAACTTACTTAAAATTTTTATAATTTCAACTCCGGAAAGAAATGGCAATCTCGTCATTAAACTTTAATAGTAGTAATAGTTAATTCTTCCAAGTTCAATTTCTTAATCAAATTTTTATTTTTCTTTTCTTCTAAAATTAGCTTTATAACTTCTCTAATATTTTTCAATACTTCATCAAGAGTTCTTCCTTGGGTGTAACAACCAGGAAGAATTGGACATTCGGCAACATAATAACCATCTTTTCCTTTTTCTATTATTATTGGCAAAAATTTATCTTTTTTTCTCATAATTTTGTTTTTAATATTTTAGTTATATGTTTAATTATAGCATAAACTTTTTGTGTTCGTTATTAAATTTTTTATTTAACAATGATTTCCTCTTTCTCAGATAAGATTATTAGTTTGTTTTTAAATTTCTTACTTTTTGGAGTTAATTTATGTGCCTCAAGAAAAAGTTTTAAAATACTATTTACATTTTCAACTGTTTGGTTAACTAAATTTAAAACTATTATCGAAACTTTTTTATTGAATAAAAAATAATATGTTTCGCTATAATCTTTATCAAATGTTATTATGGTTCTTTTTTCTTTAATTGCTAATTTCACAACCTCTTCATCTGTTAATCTTCTTATCTTCTCTTCAATTAAACTTTTAACATTAAACCCCTGTAAACGAAGAAATTTTGCTGTTTTAGGTGAAATATTTTCATTTAATAAAAATTTCATTTAGAAATTGGGAGGGGGCGAACAATTTCACGATTTAACCTTTGTTGAGCATATTTTATAGCCGAAATAACATCTTTTTTAGTAAGTTTAGGGTAGGCTTCAATTATTTTTTCAATGGTGTAACCTTGGGATAACAAATTTAAAATCAAAGAAACAGAGATACGAGTTCCTTTAATTACTGGTTTGCCCATTAAAATTCTAGGATTAATCTCTATTCTTTTTGTGCTCATTTATTTTTACATTTACTTTTTAATTTTGACCGAATTAATTATAACATATCTTTCTTACTCTAAAAAATGTGTTTTTATCAAGTTCAAATTATTTATTAAATTCAATCAAGTTCTTTCTCAAAATATCATGAGTGCCTATGCGTCTTAAAATACAAATCTTTAAAGGACCATAACTTTTTTTGTTTTATATCTCTATCTGCCTGTTTTTCTTTTTTCTGCCATTCTTTTGTCCAAAACCAAAACTGATCTTTATCAATTAATTTAAAAATATTCAACAATCTCTGATATTCTTTTTTTTGAAATAACAACAAATTCTTTTTCTTTTAATAAATTTTTAGGAATATTGATTGTTGTCATTAGGTTAATTATAACATAATTTTCTGCTTTTAAACCTTCTAAAGCACATTTCAAACTTTGAACAAAATTTTGATTTTTCATAAACTTTAATAATTCCCGGTTAATTTTTTAAATTCAGCCATTAAAACTTTCGTTATTTCGCCAACTTTGCCGTTACCTATTTTTATTTTATCAATTTTTACAATAGGGAGAATTTCTTTATTGGTTGCAGTTATAAAGGCTTCTTTAAACTTTTTTATTTCTCCAAAATTAATATCTCGCTCTAAAACAGAAATTTTTAGTTTTTTAGCCAATTGAAAAACAACTTTTCTCGTAATACCTTCTAAAATTTTATCTTTTGGTGGAGTAATTAATTTTTTATTTATCACCGCAAAAAAGTTTGAAGTTGTACATTCTAAAATTTTTCCGTCTTTACTGATTAATAGAACTTCAATTGCGCCTTTTCTTTTTGCTTCTTGTAAAAATTTTATGCCTTCGGTGTAAACAATTGTTTTTGCTTGAGGAAGAATTCTTTCGGAAATTTTAGTAATTAATTTACCACCTTTGGTGTAAAGATATTCAGGAAGTTTTTTAATCGGTGTAATAATAACAATTAAATTTGGTTTTGATGGTGTTAAAAAATCTTTAGCTTCTCCGCCAGTTAGATAAATTCTTATATTGGCTTCTTTCAATTTATTTTTTTCCAAAGTTTTTAAAACAATTTTCCTTAATGAATTTAAACTATAATTATGCTTTAAGCCAATTAATTTTGCTGAATTTAAAAGTCTTTTTAAATGTTCATTCAAATAAAATGGTTTTCCATTATAAGTTCTCAAAAAATCAAAGACCGCATAACCCCGCGAAAAACCTAAATCAAAAACTGAAATTTTTGCTCGTTTTTCTGGAACAAATTTCCCGTTAATATAAAAGAAATTTACCATTAAATAATTGATTGGTTTCTAATAATGTATTATAATTGTTGTTATGAATGTGAGAGCTGTTAATGTATACTAAAAGCAAAAATAATGTTATATTACAATTATAAGAACTTTATCGCAACCTTCAATTAGAAAATAAAAATTTTAAATAAATAATTAAATGGTCGTAAAAATTTAAATAGGTCGTAATTAATAAAAAATAATTTAGAAAAATGAAAAAAAATTTAATAATTTTAATCTTTAGCTTATTTTTTGTCACTACTTATATTCTTGCTCAAGAAATAATTACTCCCACTCCTGATATAAATATAAAAACAGAGATAAAAGAAAAAAGAAAAATTTTAAGAAATAAAATTAAAGAATTAAGAAAAGAATCCAAAGAAGAGATAAAAGAAATCAAAGAAGCAATTGCAATTTCTCCAAAAATAAGATTATGTATTGCTCAAAATATAAGAAACCTTAATAAAGATATTCAAAAACAAAGAAGAGAGTTAGCAAGTAATTATAGAGAAAAATTAAAATCAGTAACAACTGATGAAGAAAGGGAGAATTTAAGAAAAGAATATTTAAGTCAATTAAGAGATATTAATAGAAAATTTAATGAAGAAGTGAGAAAAATAAGATCAATCTGCCGACGTGAAATTGGCTCACCAACATCAACTCCATCTACATCAACAACATCTACATCAACCACCTCTATAGAAAACACAACAGAATCGAAGGTAGTAATAAAAGTAATTGATGGTGGTTTTGAACCAAATATAGTAGAAATTAAAAAAGGTGATGAAGTAGAATGGATTAATTCTTCTTCAAAACCAGTTTGGCCAGCTTCTGATATTCATCCTACCCATAAACTTTATCCAAATTCTAGTATTGAAAAATGCGGTACTGATGAAGAAAAAAATATTTTTGATGCTTGTAGAGGTATTGAGCCTAATGAAAAATGGAGTTTTACTTTTAATGAAGTTGGTGAATGGTCATACCATGATCATTTAAATCCATCATTAACAGGAAAAGTTATTGTTAAATAAAGCAAGTAAAAAAAATACTTAAAAAGTTTTAAATTTGTGGAGTAGCTAAAGCTTCTTTATCGGTATAAAAATCTTTGCTAAAAATAATCTTTGGATTAGAAATTTTTATATTTTTAATTTTCTCAATCCTAATAAAGTTAGAAGTATACCAATCAACAGTAGCTTTTTGTTTAATAATTTTATAGGCTGGTAATTTCTCCTCAAATGCTCCCCATGATGTATTTTCATCAACAATTGGATAAATACTAAAATTTCTTTTGATATCGGTAATTACAAAACCATTATCCAAAATAAATTTTTCTATCTTATACCATTTTTTTAATCCAGATTCAAGTGTGGTTAATCCAAAATAACCACTACCATTGATTTTTAATGACAACATTCCTCTTAAAAGAAAAATTTTTAATCCTTTTTCAGTCTCTACTGGATCAGAAATAAAAACATCAAACTTATTTATTAAATTCTTAGGCAATGGGTCGCAGACATTGTAAGTAAATGTTTTGATATTTAAATTAAACTTTTGGCTAATTTCTTTAATAAATTCTATTAAGCGTTGATCAATTTCAATAACATAAATTATTTCAGGCAAATAAGTTAAACCTAAAGCAATGCTAATTAAATCATCATCACCAATAACCAAAATTTTGGAATTTAAAAGATCGCCCCGTTCATAAATAAACTCAACCCTTCTAATTACATCTTCTGCTTTAATAAAAGCTTGATCATATTGAGGAATGGCTGGGGGTCGATTTTTTATTATTTTTTTAAATTTCATCAAAATATCTTGGAAAAATTTATCAAAAACTAATCCCCTTCCCTCACATTTTTTACAAGTTAAATTACCTATTTTTGTTAGCAAATCATAATTAGAAGTTTCCTTAAATTTATTTTTTTTAAAACTATCATAAATATCAAAAAATTCTAATAAAGAGGCATCATTTCCAGCTATAAAATTCCAAATATTAATATTATTTTTCTTATTCTTGTTTTTATTTTTTGCATATAATTGAAATATCTGGTTTAAATAACGGTTCATTGTTAAAAGTCTATTAATTAATTCATACTGTAGTTTATCTTGAAATCAGTTAGTTATTTAAGAATTTATATCAAAAATTTTAAGAATTTATATCAAAAATATAATTATAACAAAAAGATAAAAAAATTAAATTTCTAATTCAAACTAAAAATAATTTTTGATTTTTGTTTCGGTGTTAGAAAATAAATTGCTAATTAATATTTTGATTTGAATTCTAAATCAATAAATAGTATATATTTTGCTAATCTCTTTTTAAACTTATTATTATATTAGATTATTATTATAATTTACTATAAAAATTTATGAGATGATATCAACTAAGTTTTAGTTACTTGCTGGACAAATTCTTTTAAAACTATATAAAATTTATATAAATCCTCTTTATCAAGCCATTCATTTTCTGAGTGATGAGCACCTCCCCTGGGTTTAATTAAAATTACTGGGATTTTATATTGAGCAAAGAAACGGGCGTCAGAGCTACCGTGAGAGAGCACAAAGTTTGTTCTAATATTAAATTTCTCTAAGGCTATTTTAGAAAAAATTTTAATTGCTTTATTATTTTTATCAACTATATGCGGTGCTCCAAAAACTAATTCAGTAATCTTAATTTTATTTTTAAATTTATTTTTAGCCAAGCTTAATATTGATTTTATTTTTTTAATATTAACTTCAGGAGGAAAACGTATGTCAACCCAAGCTCGAGCAAAATCTGGAACTTGATTTGTGGCTCTCCCTCCTTCAATTTTTCCAATATTAATTGTTTCATGCCAATGATTATTGTCTTTGCAATACTCTTTTGGGAATTTTTCTTTGATTTCTTTTAAAAATTCAAAAATAGTCTCGATGGCATTTTCACCATCCCAAGGTTTTGAACCATGAATTGATTTTCCTTTTGCTTCTATTAAAAGATGTAAAAATCCTTTTGCTTTTTCCTCAAAATTCCAATCACCACCGCCGTCAGGTAAAAAAATTAATCTTCCCCTATAACCATTTTCTAAAATCTTTTTTGTACCATTAAAACCACCTATTTCTTCATCAGTTGTTATCATTACGCCGAAATTATATTTTTTTAAATTTTGTCTCAAATCTTTTAAAAGCTGAAGATAACAAGCAATTGCAAATTTCATATCATATACCCCACGACCGAAAATTTTTTTGTCTTTAATTTTCAAACCAAACATCTCTTCAGAAGCCGGAACAACATCAAGATGGGCGGCCAATAACAATTTTGGATTCTTTGTATTTAGCGTAGTAACAAACAAAGATGGAAATTTATTAAAATTAAATTCTTTTATAAATAATTGGAGATTCTTGATCTCTTTTTTAATCCAATTAACCGCTCTTTGATTTTCTTTAGTATCTTGAGAAATAGTTTTAAAAGAAATTAAAGTTTTTAATATTGATAACATAATTAATTTTTATTATATCATTAAATTTCATACTAAACTGAAAATTAAAACGCCAGAGGTAAAAACCTCTGGCGATTGGGAAGCGGCTATTCTTCTATTGCACATCCTGCAAACCCTGCTCCTTGGGTTACATTGATTACTCCTCGTTCCCAATACTTCTCCCACATATCTACACGAATTACTGTATAAAGGTAAGTGAGAGAAGAACCATCTGCCCAAAAAGCAGGGTTTATATCGAAGGTAATCTCGAGGTCATTCAACTTGATCCTAGGAAGCCATCGAGCTTCAAATAGCCCGATTTCGGTATTAGGGACCAAGCTTGAAAGAAGAAAGCGCTCCCATTCTTCAGGAGTCACCTTGCGTCCCAAAATTACGCCTCGGCCAGACGACCCTCGTAGGGGTTTTGCAATTAAGTTTTGTTGTTTTGAAATTGCCCATTCGAGGTCGTCATCGTTTCGAAGTATCCGATTGTCGCCAACAAGACGATTCCAATCTTCAGGATATTCTCGATTGGGCTTTAAATACCCCTTATAAGAAATATCCTGAAGATCTCCATTGCTGGGTCTGGGCATTGTATTAAAAACAGCGCCTGGAAAATCAAGAAGATATTTCTGAAACCAAAGAGGAAACTCATCCCCTCCGGTTTTATCGGGTAAAAGCCGGGCATCACCCCATCTCCATATCACGGAGGATGGGCTAAGGTCTGGGTGGGTTAAAAATTCGTCTGGTCGTGTTACTTCCAAATTAAGTCCACAGGCAATGAGATCATCTATGAAATATTGACCCCAAGCCTGTTTTACTAGTCCGTCACCTCGGATGAAAATGATTTTTTCTTCCCCGAACTTATTTTTAATAGCTCTCGACAACCTATGTTCAGGATGAGGTTGTCTGAAAGTAATTTCGGGGAAAGATCGACGCAAGGCTGAACAGGCGCATGCGCACTCTGGAGAGTGCGCATTAACTTCGTAGATTCCCACAATGCGTAGTGGTCCTAAATCCCACATACTCTCAGAAACGAGGACAGGTGAATCAACCGGGAAGCCAGGGACCAAATCAAATCTTACGTGACCGACGAAACTTTTACAACCCGGAAGTTTATTCCATATAAAATTACAAACTTCCTGGATTGTAGTCATTTCGTCAGATTCAATAAGAAATTGGCCCCTAAAAGCACCTACTCGGCGTCCGTATAGAGAGAAAATTTCCGCCTGACCGAAAATTTCCCCTGTTGGAAGCAATATTCTCATGACTGACCCTCCTTATTAGTGTGCTTCGCGGGAGAATCCACAAAAGGAATTTCTCCCTAAAAAGATGTTTCGAAACGTCCTTTTAGGGAGAAATTTTTGGTATTAACTAAAAAAGCCGGGTTGCCCCGGCTGAGGTGGTATAAAAATTTTTATTTTTAAATCAAATCACCTCAGCCGGAACACCTCGGCTTAAAATAATAATTAACAAAAATAACTGATTATTGACCCGATAATTCGACATTATTAAAAATTTTATAACAAAAATTTATTTTTGTCAATAATTAAAAAATTTAATAACAAAAAAATAAGGGAGGTCGTCATCCCTATCTCCCCTTTATCCTTTTAAAAGTTTTAAAGAAATAATAATTAAAAGAATACCAGCAATATAGCACCAAACCATGTTTCTTACCTCCTGTTAAGATTTTACTATAAATTAAAATTATTTCAACATTTAAATTATTAAAAATTCACAAATCAATAATTTAAATATTATTAACTAATCGAAAAGAGAGTTTTAAAAATTATTTATAAACTTCAAACTTATATTATAAAAATATTAATGTCATCTATTTAGAGTTGAATATATATTTTCTAATTTCTCCCAATTGACAACATTCCACCAAGATTGGATATATTCATTTCGGCGGTTTTGATATTTTAAATAATAAGCATGTTCCCAAACATCTAAGCCTATAATCGGCAAATCGCCGTTCATTAAAGGACTATCTTGATTCGGTAGAGAGTAAACTTTTAATTTTTTATCAGGAGTCAAAACAAGCCAAGCCCAACCAGAACCAAAATGTTTTAAAGCTGTTTCCGAAAATAAGTTTTTAAAATTTTCAAAAGAACCAAAAGTTTCATTTATTGCTTCAGCTAATTTTCCTTTTGGTTCACCACCGCCATTTGGTTTCATAATTTCCCAAAACAAAGAATGATTATAATGTCCGCCGCCATTATTTCTTACCACAGTTCTTATTTCTTCAGGAAGTTGGTTTAAATTTTTTAAGATTTCTTCTAATTCTAAATTGTGAAACTCGGGGTATTTTTCTAAAGCTGAATTTAAATTATTAACATAACCTTGATGATGCTTGGTATGGTGAATTTCCATTGTCATTTTATCAATATAAGGTTCTAAAGCATCATAAGGATACGGAAGGGATGGTAAAGCATATGGGTATTTCATTATTAAATTAATCAAATTACTAATTTCGACTCAATTTTTCGATGTAAAATTTTAATTCATCAAACATAATTTTTAAAAACTCTTTATAGCTATCTTTTTCCTTTTCAAAATTTTGAACTTCCGAAAAATAAACAGCATTTCGCAAAGGAATCATTGAAAATTCGATACATACCAATCTTAACTGCTCTACCATTCTTGCTCCCCCTAATTTTCCAGCTGAAACACCACAAATTCCAACTGGCTTATGAGCATATTCTTCATAAAAATTATCAAGAAGAAGTTTTAATTCGCCGGGGAAAGAATGATTGTATTCAGGAGAAACAATTATAAAACCATCAGCTTTCTTAAATATTTCAGAAAGTTTTTGCCATTTCTCTTCATTCATTTCTCCAGTAAAAGGACTATCCAACCAATCTCGAGGTTTAATCAATTCCGAATCAAATCCGTAATTTTTAGCTTCCTCAAAAACAAACTCGACAACTTTTTCTGAATTAGCCCCCTTTCTGCCTGTTCCTAAAATTGTAGCTATAAAATAACTCATTTTTTATTTATTATAACATTAAAATTTATCAGAAGATTGGACATTTACAACTTAAAGTCTTTTTTGATTTTAAAAATTATATCTCTTAATTTTTGCGGGTGATGTTTAAGGTAAATATCTTTTTTATTGATCAAGTCGGTTAAATATATTTTATCAACTAATTGTTTGACTTTCTCAATATCAGGAAAGACTAATTTTTTGTTTTCTTTTTTTAATATTTTTATTTTATCTTGAGGTACCTTACCATTATTGACTATTGCTACATTAATTTTATTCAATTTTGATATTTTTAAAAATTCATTTAAGTGATCAGAGGCGGTAAAATTATCGGTCTCTCCTGGTTGAGTTAATAAATTAACAACAAATACCTTAACAGCTTTAGAATTATTAATTGCTTGTTGAATGTTTTTTATTAATAAATTTGGTAAAATGCTGGTATAAAGACTACCTGGCGAAAAAATAATCATATTTGCTTGATTAATTCGTTTTATTACCTCTGGTGGAGATTTAACATTATCAGGTTTAATTTTTAATTCTTTAATTCTTTTCTTTGTTGTTAATCCATATTTAGTTATTTTTTCTTCACCTTTAACAATCTTACCATCTTCAAATTTAGCAATTAATTCAATTTTTTCTAAGCAGGATGGCATTATCTCACCTTTAATTTTTAAAATTTGGGATGCTTTTTTAATAGCTTTTAAAAAATTTCCTTCGCTTTCAATTAAAGATACCAGGAATAAATTTCCCAAAGGATGTCCTCTTAGGCCATTACCTTTGCTGAATCTTTTTTGGAAAACTTCTTTAAAATAGCTTTCGATATCTGATAAAGCTAACAAACAATTTCTAATATCACCAATAGCTGGGATATCAAAAACTTTTTTTAAATAACCAGAACTACCACCTGAATCGGCAACGGTTACAATAGCAGTCAATCTTTTAATTAATTTACCATAATCATCCTTTAAGCCAGTTAAAATATTAGACAAACCAGTACCACCTCCCAATATTACTATTTTCATTTTTAATATATGATTTTATTATATTATTCGCCCTTTATTTAAAATTCGATTTTATTATTATAAATTTTACTATTTATATTCTAAAAATAAAAACCTCTTCAAAATAAGAACTAAAGCAACAAAAATATTTATATCTTAACTATCTTTCTTTAAATGATATAATTTAAATGTATTTTAAATAAGTATTAAATTAAAAATGGTAAGGGTAAAAATTGAACAACAAATAGAAATTATTAAGCGGAAAACAGCTAAAATAATAACCGAAGAGGAGTTAAGAGAAAAACTTGAGTTTTGTTACAAAAAAAATAAAAAACTCAGAGTAAAATTAGGAATTGACCCAACTGCAACTGATATTCATTTAGGTTTTGCTGTTGTTTTAAAAAAATTAAAAGAATTCCAACAATTAGGACATAAGGCTATTTTAGTTATCGGAGACTTCACTGCTAAAATAGGTGATCCAAGTGGTAGAAATATTACTCGCCCGATATTGACTGATCGGGAAATTAAAAAAAATTTATCTACTTATCTTAAGCAAATTTTTAAAATTTTAGATAAAAATAAAACTGAGGTAAGGTACAATTCTGAATGGTTGACTAAATTAAATTTTAAAGACATCTTAGAAATTTTCTCTAAAATAACAATTCAAAAAATAATTGAACGCGAAGATTTTCAAAAAAGATTAAAAGATAATAATCCAGTTTTTCTTCATGAAACTATTTATCCTTTAGTCCAAGCTTATGACAGTGTTTATCTTAAGGCTGATATTGAATTAGGAGGTAGTGATCAAGAGTTAAATTGTTTAATGGGTAGAGAATTGCAAACAAAATTTAATCAATCTCCTCAAGTGATTATTTTAACGCCACTATTAATTGGTTTAGATGGAAAAAACAAAATGAGCAAAAGTTTAAAAAACTACATTGGTATTACAGAAAAACCCGAAGAAATGTTCGGTAAGGTTATGAGTATTTCTGATGAATTATTGCCTCAATGGTTAGAATTAACTACTGAATTAAGCGAAAAGGAAATCAAAGAAATACTTAATCTTCATCCAATGGAAGCTAAAAAAAGATTAGCTTATGAAATTGTTAAATACTACCACAATGAAAAATTAGCAAATTTAGCCCTCAATCAATTTGAACAAACCTTTCAAAAAAAAGATTACGAAGCATTAGCTAAAGAAATTATTTTAAGTTCGGAAATTAAAAACTTACCCTTAATCGAAATCCTGACTCAATCAAATTTAGTCAAATCAAAATCAGAAGCTCGAAGATTAATCGAACAAGGAGCAATAGAAATTAACTATCGAAAGGTTATTGTTCAAGATAATATTAATAACTTAAAAATTAATCTTAATACTAATGATTTATTAAGGATAGGCAAGAAAAATTTTTATAAGTTAATTATCAAATAATTTACCGATTATCACCTCGGGAACCAAAATTTCTTAAGACAATCTCTTGATCATTGTCATCGACGGTGCCATTAAAATTTAAATCAACTCGAGGATTATTTCGCCAATCACTTGTTTGACCAAAAGCAAAGAGAATATTTAATAAGTCACTATCATCAATAATATTATCATTATTAGTATCACCATAAGTTAAATCAATATTTACTTGATTATTATTTTGAAGATATGTCCTTTTACTTAAAAAGTGTGGCATAGAGATAAAGGCTTGGGGTTGATTACAATCATAGGGTAAATCAGTAAGATTAATTACACTTCCTAAACTATAATTAGAATTGGGATAATTAAAACTTCTACCATCAGTACATCTAATATCAATATTTAAATTTTGAGGTGGGGTATTAGTATTATTTGATAAATCATTTGAATTAATTCTTAAAGAATAATTAGCTGGACCAACTGAACCATAAGCACCAAAATTCCTTAAAACTATTTGTTGATCTATATTATCTACTAAACCATCCAAATTAACATCTGGTCTTTTAGCGCTGGAAGTTGAATAAGGCCAGTTGTTTCCAAAATTAAATAATACTTCTAATAAATCGGAATCATCAATCATATTATTTTTATCAACATCACCTGCTTTAAAGAAAACATCTTGAGGGTTACGACTACTAGTGCTTGTTAAATATACATAAACACTAAGATAATGAGGAATATTCAATAAAACTGCTGGTCTATCGCAATCGTCAGATAATGTAATTTGTGTGGTATCATATGAACGAACACCTCTTGCTCTTATACCTTCTCTTCTTTGATCATCGCAATATAAATCTCCATCCATTCTTTGTTCAGGTACTGAAGTTGCTCTTTCTTGTTCAATTCCCTCCAAAATTACTCTAAGATAATAAATTGGTCCACCAGCTACATTAAAATCTCCTGTATTGTTTCCTTGTTGATTGTTTGAATTATTATTGTTGTTTTGATTATTTGTTTGGTTAGATTGATTGTTTTGTTGATAAATTTGATTATATTGTTGAACTTGATTGTTATTTATGGGTGGTTTTTGATTTAAGGCTTGATTTTGACCTAAAAGTAAATTAGAAAGAAGTAATAAAAACATAATTAAAGTATTTAAATCCATGGTAATTTAATTAAACAAAATAATTCTAATTAAGATTATTTTGGCTATCTAATTTAAATTTTAATCTTTCGACTATTTTAATTTTCGACCTTATGTTTAATTTTATCATACTTTTAAAATTTTTCAAACAAAAAGATTAGAGGGTCAAAAAACCCGAATTTATCGGGGTTATGTGGGGTATAGCCATAACATTCTGTGGGTTTTTTATCTATATTACAAATAGCTTTCTTTGGACTTCCTAAAACTGGTTTTATTTTAATTTCCAAGTGTAAATGAATATCCAATGGAGTATTTTTATTACAACCATCTTCACCAATTCGCCAATAATTACAACCATAACCAGTTGCACCAACTTTGCCAAGAATCTGGCCAGCCTTAACAAAATCTCCTTCTTTAATATCCGGATTAATTTCAGCCATATGACCATAAAGAGCGTATAACGTCTGCAGTTTTGGCGAGCGAGGCTCGGGTAGGCTGTGGGCGTATGTTTGAGCCGAAGCATTAGCGGAGACCAAACTGGCGCGCTGAGCGAGCCAAATTGTAGACGTATTTGAGTTTATCTCCATAATCACTGTATTCCCCAAACCATGATCTCCTTCGCCATTTTTTACAACTTTGACAATCCTACCATCAGCAACAGCGTAAACATTTAAATCTTTAGCCTGAAACACTGGAGCTAAATCAATACCAGCATGTTGAATATAATCAATTTGTCTATCTTCTGAATAAGTATAATTTGTTCTCAAGGGATTATTAAATCTCTGACGAATAAAAAATTCTTTAATATTAACTGGCTGATGAAATCCTTCTTTAATTTTAAAATTTTTAAAGGTTATATAGCTTATTATTAAATCTCCTGTTTTGACCAATTTAAAAAATTCTTTAGCATAGTCTGTTTCTAAACGAATACAACCACCAGTAAAATTTGAATCTACTTTTTGACCATTAAAATAATAAGGAATTTCGTGGACAAAAAAATCTTCATACATCTGAACAGCATAATTCATATAAACAGGAAATAACGATGATATATGCTTTTCCTTTTTTACGCCGATCCGGAAATAACCCGTTGGTGTTTGATACCATTTTCCATAAGGAGCCTGATAAGCAATTGGAATTATTTTTTTAAGCTCTCCATCTTCAAAAAAATAAATTTTGTTATCTGTTAAATCAACTTCAAAAATTCTTTTTTCTAGAATTTTGGGTTTCAAATAAGAAAAACCCGCTTTTGGAATATAAAAATCTTTTTTATTATTAGCGCCAAAATCATAAACTATATGCTTCTCTAGCAAATTAATATTAAATTCTTTTTCTAAGATTAATAAAGATGAAAATATTAAAAGTATTGTTAAAATTATTAAGATTAAAAAATTTTTTATCATATTTAAGAAATTTTATTAAAAATTATTTATGGTTATTTTTTTATTATATATTAATTAACTATATAATACATAATTTAAAAAATGAAGATTTTCGATAGGCTTTATGGAGAAATAATTTTTGAAAACTATGAAAGCGAACTTTTCCATTTTCCAGAATTAATCAGGTTAAAAAGAATTTCACAATCAACTGTTCCATCACTTTTTTTACCAACCTCAATTTGTGCTTCTAGATTTGAACACTCTGTGGGTGTTGCTTATTTAGCAAAAAAGCTTTGCCAAATTAAAAAAGAATTTAAACCATTAAGTAAAGAATTATATTTTGCTTCTCTACTGCATGATGTTGGAACTCCACCCTTTACTCACTTAACCGAAAGATATATGAGCGAAAAATTGGGTAAAAACCACGAAGAAAGAGCTAGAAAAATTATTTTTAGTAGCAAAATTAAAGATTTTCTAATAAAAAACAAAACATCACCACAAAAGATTAGTGATTTAATTGAGGGTAAGGGTGGATTCCTGTCGGAAATTATTAATAGCTCGCTTGATATTGATAATTTAGATAATCTTTTAAGGTTTGGCTTTAGCACCGGATGCTATACTCAAAATCCTTACAATCCGCTAACTATAATAAAGGCTATATATCTAAAAAGAAATAAGTTAGTATTAGTAGAAAGAGATGTTCATCTGAGAAATGAACTTTCTGCTTGGGAAAGATGGCGGAAGTTTATCTATGGATTTATTCATTCTGACACTAATTTAATACCATACATGATGTTAGAAAGAGCAATTAGTCTTGCTTACTTTAAAAATCAAATTAAAGATAGTTTTTTTGAATTTACCGATGATGAAGCAATTAATTATTTGTTATATAAAACAAATCCGAAAACAAGAGCTATTATTGAAGATTTAATTAAATGGAATTTTTATAAAACAATTTTTAGAAAAAAGATTTTCCAAATAAAAGATAAACACCTAACTTTAATAAAAAAAGAACCGAGTTTTCAGTTTAAAATGGCTAATGAATTAAGCTCAATTTTAAAAATTCCTCAAGAAAAAATCTCACTTTATTTTGGTTTAAATGAAGCTTTTAGAATTATTCATTATCCAATTATATCAGGCAATAAGTTGATAAATTATAAAAGTAAATTAAAAAATTTTCTTTTAATTTCTGTCTGCATTCATCCTGATTTCTATCTGACCAAAAACAAAAATAAGATTGAAAATTACTTAAAACATTTCTTATAAATCAATAAATCTCAATAGTATAGTGAATAATATAATTAAATTCATAATCTTTGATTTTTGAACTTTTGTTTTATAATAACTTAAATACTTTAAATAATAAAAATTAGATTAAAATGAAGAAAATTGCTTTTATAATTGCTAAGCGAAATTTTAGAGATAGAGAATTTTTTGTACCGGAAGAGATTTTGAAAAATGCTGGCCATCAAATTGTTGTTGTAAGTAATACCCAAAAAGGTGAAAAAGCTATCGGCGCTGATGGTGGTGAAATAACTGTTGATCTGGAATTAGAAAATTTAAATCCTGAAGATTTCGATATGGTTGTTTTTGTTGGTGGCCCTGGGGCTTTAGAAAATTTAGATAATGAAGTTAGCTATAGAATTGCCCAAAAAACTGTTGAGTTAAAGAAAAAATTAGCAGCGATTTGTATTGCCCCAACAATTTTAGCTAAGGCTGGGGTTTTGAAGGGAAAGAAAGCAACCTGTTGGTCAAGCGAAGAAAACAAAAAGCCAATCGAAGTTTTAAAAGAAAATGGCGCTGACTATACTGGCGAGGATGTTGTTCGTGATGGTGATTTAGTAACTGCCAATGGTCCACAATCTGCTGAAAAATTTGGTAAAATATTATTAGAAGTTTTGAAGTAATTGAAGATAAGTATTGCACTCTATAAAAATATTGATTTAGATTCCGGGGTAGGCGTGCCTGCCTTTGCCTATCGGCAGACAAGGGCAGGCAGGGTTTATTCGCCAATAGGCGAAAACGCGCGGCTGTATAATATAAAATTAAAATGAATTATTACGTGTATGTTTTGAGAAGTTTGAAAACAGGGAAGCATTATATAGGTATAAGCAAAAATCCAGAGAAGAGACTAAAAGAGCATAACAAAGGGGATAGTAAATTTACGAAAGGTCATAGACCGTGGGTTTTAGTTTATAAAGAGTTTGTTGGCAATAGATTAAAAGCTAGAGCAAAAGAAAAAGAATTGAAAAGGTCATACGCAAAACGAAAAAATTTTATTCCGGGGTAGTTCAGTGGTAGAACGCCTGGCTGTTAACCAGGATGTCGCAGGTTCGAATCCTGCCCCCGGAGCACAGAAGAATAATTTTCACTCTCTTTCTCAAAATCTCTATTAATTTCTACATTTTTCTCACTTTTTGCTGGTTTGAATGAGGTTTATTTTTGAAATTTTGTTAAAATAAGAGTAATGGATGATTGTGTGTTTTGTAAAATTGTTCGAGGAGAGGAGCCAGCAAGAGTAATCTATGAAAATGAGGATGTTATATGTTTTTTGCCGAAAAAAATCGGAGTTTATGGGTATACTTTAGTTGTGCCGAGAAAACATTTTCAAGATCTTTATGATATTCCTGAAGAACTGTTGTGCGAATTAATCAAAGTTGCTCAATTTTTAACCAAAGAATATAAAACAAAAATTGGAGCTACAGGAATGAATGTTTTGCACGCCAGCGGTAAAGATGGTCAACAGTCTGTATTTCACTTTCACTTCCATTTATTTCCAAGATTTAAAGATGATGGTTTAGACACTTGGCCTCAATTGCCCAAAAAAGATTTTGATGCAGATGAGATGTGGCAAAAATTAAAAATAACATAAGTAATGCGTTTAATAAAACCACCAAAATTAGAGATAGGAGATACTATCGGTTTAATAAGTCCTTCTGCTCCGCTTGCAGGTTTGGTCCCCCATCGAGCTCACAAGGCTATCAAAACTTTAGAGAGTATAGGTTTTAAAGTTAAGGTTGGCAAGAACGCTTTAAAAGTTGCAGGATATACAGCTGGTTATGCTAAAGAAAGAGCCGAAGACATAAATTCTTTTTTTAAAGACAAAGAAGTTAAAGCAATAATTTGTTTTATGGGCGGGAATCATTCTAATCAACTCTTGCAATACATAGATTTCGATTTAGTCAAAAAGAATCCGAAAATTTTTGTTGGTTATTCTGATGCTACTGTTTTGCATTTCGCTTTTTATACCCAAAGTAATTTAGTAACATTTTATGGACCGGCTGCTCTTACTCAATTTGCCGAAAATCCAAGAATACTTAAATATACTGAAGAATATTTCAAAAAAGCTGTGATGGACAATAAGCTTGTAGGTAAAATCACACCTTCTTCTTATTGGACAGATGAAATTCTTGATTGGTTTGAAAAAGCAGATCTTAAACGGCCACGAAAGATGAGGAAAAACAAAGGCTGGAAATGGTTAAAAAAAGGAAAAGCAGAAGGTCCAATTTTAGGAGGTTGTATTACTTCAATGATGCACTTACGAGGAACAAAATATTGGCCTGATTTTAAAGGTTCAATTTTCTTTTGGGAGATCCCAGAAAGTGATTGTGATTTTACTAAAGGAGAAAAAATAGAAAATGTTGATTCTTATTTAACTGATTTAGAATTGTCCGGTGTTTTTAAAAATATAAAAGCTATGATTGTGGGCAGATTTTTTGGCTATTCAGAAAAAGAAAGAAAGCAACTTGTAGAAATAATTAAAAGAAGAACTGCTAAGTACAGATTTCCAGTCTTGATGAATGTTGATATCGGACATACTGATCCAATAATTACTGTCCCCCTTGGTATGAAATGTAGAATTGACTCTTACCAAAATCTTTTTGAGATCAAAGAAAGCGGAGTAATTTAAAATCAACGCAGTCACAAAATATTCTTATTTTAGACAGATAAAAAATTGAGAAATATATCAATTTGTTTTCAGGGAGGATGTTTTTGAAGTATAATGAAGGGGCAGTATTTAAGTTTTTACTAATCAACTAAATAAAAATGATCAAACTAAAAATTAATCAAAAAGCTCCAGATTTTAAGTAAGAATTAGCACTGACTCTGTTGAATCTCGTATGATAAGATATGTTACAATTAATTTATAACAATAACCATCATGCTAAAAATTTACTCAAAAAAGGAAGTTTTTAAATTAGTTAGAGAAAACTTAATAAAAATTGATTATGTATAACTCTAAAAATTTACCTTTAAGCCCAAAGAAAATAATTAAAAAAACAATAGCTAGGTTTTTTCAGCTTTTCCCTGCATTGGTTTTGTTTACAATTATATTACTTGTTCTAACTATTTCTTATTTATATAAAGAAGAAACATATAATGAGATACAAAATCAATTTATTGAAAATTTAGCTTTAATAATTGCAGTTCTTATTACGTTTTTAGCAATAATTGCTATACTCATTTATGAATATTTTTACTATAAGCTTTATTTTTATGAATTTACCGAAGAAAGAGGTGTTGTCAGAAAAGGAGTAATTAGCCAAGCAACTGGTTATGTTAATTACGATAAATTACAAAATGTTTATGTTGATCAGGACATTTTAGATCGTATTTTCGGTCTTTATGATGTTCATTATGAAACTGCCGGAGAAACTTCTGGTTTTTATTCCCATGTTGATGGTTTGAATAAAGAAAATGCTGAGAAATTAGTTGCTTTTTTAGAAAAGAAGCTGAGAGATAGGCAAGGAAAATCAAAAAAAGAAGATGAGGTTATTAAATCAGAAAATTCTGAAATAGAAAGCTTTAAAGAGAAAGTTAACGAGGAAGAAATTTCTATAAATCAATATCCACTTTCAAAGTTTGTAGTTATTACCCATTCAATAATTTTTTTTATAAGTGGCACAATTTCTTTATTAATTTTGCTTTTTACTATTTGGGGAGGTATATTTTTATTTGGTGGATATTTACTGCGATTGTCTTTTAGTTTATTTTTAATGATTCTTGTGATAAATTTTATTTTAAGTTTAATTGGAGCTCTAATCTGGTACAAAAATTTTTATTTTCGATTTGATAAAGATAGAGGAGAAATTAGAAGTAAAGTAATTGGACAATCAATTTCTTATCTTTATTATGATAAAATTCAAAATGTTAATATATCTCAAGGTTTTTTAGGAAGAATTTTGGGAATTTATACGATAATAATCGAAACAGCTGGTGAATCGGCGTGGAATAGGTTAATTATTGATGGTCTTACTAAGGAAAGCGCAGAAAAAATTAAAGATTTTCTTTTAAATAAAGCTAAATATTACCGTAATCAATTATAGTTACTATAAGAAGAAAGTAATTTATAAGGGTTAATTATTTTAAAAAGCGGAAACATAATAAAAATTTTGATTTTGAAAAATATATCTGAAATTAAAAGTAAAATAAATTAACTTGTTTTTTCAATAAGAAATTAATTCTATTTCTCTATTAATTTATACTCAACAGCCATCATTGGGTTTAAATGCAGTAATACAGCGAACATATTTAAAGAAATTTATTTATTAACCTAATCTTATAATTCTAATTTATGTTTAAGAGAAAATTTTGTTATTTCTATTTAGTTAAGAAATTTGTATTTTGAAAGAGGAATGAGATTATTTAAATGCTTGGTTATTTTTTCTTCCATCCATGTTAATTTTGTGACAAATACCCTTAATCAAAATGTTAGCTATGAATTATTTTATACTTGCTCAAGCCCCAAAACGCCAATAAATGGGTCTTCTTCCTCTAAAAATTTATTGATTCGTTCCCAGAATGTAGTTTTTAGTCTTTTAGGAAAAACTTGTAGATTTTGAATTTCATCTTTAGTAAACCAGCGAGCTTCCTCAACTAAACCTTCGTGCATCAAATCCTTCCAATTTTTAACCTGGGTTAGCTTGCCATGCGGTTTTCCTAACCAAAATGTTTCAAAAAATATTGTTGTGCTATTAGGATGGAATTCCTGAAGATATAACAGCCTTATTATTTCTACATCTAAACCTGTTTCTTCCTTAACTTCTCTTTTGGCTGCTTCGATAATAGTTTCTTTTTTAAATTCCCATTCTCCTCCCGGTGGATACCAGAAATTCATTCCTCTGTTCTTCACTAATAGTATTCTATCTTTTGCAAAAATAATTACTCTTGCCAAAATCCTTATTTTCATTATCGTTTTTGTAAATTGGAAATGTATAGAAAATACGGGATGCTGATTGGGGGAATCCTGGCGCCATCCCTTGAAGTGTTAACCCGCTCCACTTTTACTAAATGAATCAAAGGATACCGAGCTAGTTTTCGTAAATAATACTGTAGATTGTGGTTAATTCTATTTATTATATGGATTTTAGCAAATGCGCTTAAATGTCTATTTTTTCTCATAACAAACAGTGTTTTTTTTGATACTTTTTTGTTGATATAAATTATATAAATCGGCATATTGAATTTTCGAATATAATTCCACACATTTTCTACCGATAAAGCTTTAGGCAACTTGGGAAGTACAGCCTTACCAAACGCTATACTAGATATGGGACTTCTTTCTATAACTACATTACATCCTTTGTTCGCTAAATTAACAGCCCGTTTTATATTTTTAAGATGCTGTTCAAAGTACCATAAAGTCAGCTTATTTAAATTTTTCTCTTTATACCTTACTCGAATGTAATTAGGTTCTTGTATAAATTTAAATTTAAAATATTTTCTGAGAAATCTGCATAGAGATGATTTACCACTACTCCAGATTCTTTCAATAATAAAAATGTTACCAAAAATTTTACAATTTACTAAATCCTTTGCCATACATAAATTATAAATTATGAATAAGGAAATTATTTCAATAGTGAATATCCAAAATGGGAAGTATTCCATCAAAAATATACTATCCTTGCTCTTGAGTAAATCTAAAGATATAATTAAGGTTTCAGATTTTTGATGAGTGAAGACAAAATAATAGAGCATTTTCTTCTTAAAAGAAGTGATTGGTGTATAGGTAGGTAATTAAAAAGATGTATAAATAACTAAAGAGTTAAATTAAATCATAAGTTATAATGATTGCATATGAAACCAATGAACAAAAACAAAGTAATTCAAAAGGTTAAAGAATATGTAAAAAGAGAGTTGAAGGGAGAACCAACTGGTCATGATTGGTGGCATGCTTTTAGAGTTTGGAAGATGGCTAAAAAGATTGCCAAAAAAGAGGGTGGAAATTTATTTGTAATTGAGTTAGCGGCTTTATTACATGATATTGCTGATTGGAAATTTTCTGGTAGTCTTAAATCAAGCTCAAAAAAGGCGAGAGAGTTGTTAGAAAAACTGGGAGTTGATGAAAAAATTTTAAAAGAAGTATGTTATATAATTGAGAATGTTTCTTTTAAGGGAGCTGGAGTTAAAGATAAAATGGAATCAATAGAAGGTAAAATTGTTCAAGATGCTGATAGATTAGATGTTATTGGTGCAATCGGCATTGCCAGAGTATTTGCTTATGGTGGATTTATGAGAAGAGAGATTTATAACCCTGAAATAAAACCGAAATTTCATAAAACATTTAATGATTATAAAAAGAGTAAAAGTGCTTCAATAAATCATTTTTATGAAAAAATATTACTACTTAAAGATAGATTACATACAAAAACAGCGAAAACAATAGGAGAGAAGCGACACAAATTTTTAAAATTATTTTTAAAACAATTTTTTAGAGAATGGAAGGGTGAATTATAATAGCCAGTTTTTAAATAGATTTAAAAATATAAAGGGAAAAATTAAAAACACATAAGTAAAAATAATTAAATTAATTGATTTATTGCTATTTGCCAAAGTGAAATAAAAAATTAAAACCAATAATTTACTTGCTCTTAATTCAAATTAAATTAAAATAAAAAAACTACTCTTCTTTAAAATTTTTAGTTTATTTAAATTTAACTCCAAAATTCTTTTCTTCTATTTGAGATAATTTTAATACCACCTTTAAAGTGTAAGGAAGTAGCTCTTTAAATTTTAATCACCTGTTTCCCAGATACGGGTTTATTTATTCTTGAATTCAAAAGTAGTCACTAAAAAAAGCTTGATTAGGTAAAGTCTTTTTAATTTTAGGCTGGTCTTCTAAATATAATTCAACTTCTTCTTTAATGTTTTTAGGTTTCCTAAAATTATCTTTCCTTGGTTAATTACTTTTAGCTCAACGCAACAAGCAACAAACTATTTTTTTTCTTTGTTTATAATAGTTGTAAATCTATAAATCATTTTGAGGTTAAATTAACAATCATTATTATTTTATCATAGGTAACTTTATAAAAACATATTGAGAATACTTTATAATTTGATGATTATGTTATGGATGGCGCTTTCAATTTCAGCAGCTTTTATTTGGGCAATTGTTAATACTATAGACAAATATGTTCTTACAAATTGGGTTAAAAAACCAATTGTTTTGGTTATGATTTTAGGAATTAATGGATTGCTTGTGACTATTTTTATTTATTTATTTCATGGTATTTCTCAACTTTCTTATTCAAATATTATTTTAGCTTTTATTGCTGGAATTTTTTATATTTTAATGAGCGTATTTTATTTTAAAGCAGTTAAAATAGAAGAAATATCAAGAGTTGTTCCTTTGTTTTATTTAAATCCATTATTTGTTTTAATTTTCGCAACGATATTTCTTAAAGAAATTTTGACTCCTATAAAATATTTAGGAGTTATTTTTTTAATAATCGGAGCGGTACTTATATCTTCAAAAAATTTCATAAAATTTAGAATTGGTAAAGCTTTTTGGTTTATGATGCTTTCTGCTTTAGCTTTATCAATAAGTATTGTGATAACAAAATACCTTCTTAATTTTGCTGATTTTTGGACAATATTTTCGTATATAAGTGTCGGAACAATTTTTGCTTTAATTCCGATATTTTATTTTAATTTTTCAGATTTTGTTTCTGCTATAAAAGATAATAACAAAATAGTAATTATGATAATTTTTTTGAATGAGTTACTAAATGTAATAGGGGTTTTGTTAATCACTATCGCTACACAGGTTGGATATGTAACCTTAGTAAATGCTCTTTCTTCAACTCACTCATTTTTTGTTTTATTATTTACAGTTACTTTGAGTATTTTTTATCCTAAAATTTTAAAAGAAAAAATTAGTAAACCAACCATAATGTTAAAGTTAATAGCTATATTATTAATGTTCATCGGGACGATTTTAATTACTTAATTTTGTTATGCTCATGAAGTCAGTGGTTGGGATATTGATAATTAAATCTTTAATCAAGAGGGATTTAAAATTACAAAATAAGCAAAGATTAGAATTTAGAGAATTTTGGTTGATAGATTATAACAGAGAATATCAGATAAAAAATATAATAATGCTGCATATTAAAGACATTTTTAGAAAAAACTAAATGAGTATAAAAATTACTTATTTTGTTCATAGCACAACCATAGATAATGAAAAAGGAATTGCTTTGGGATGGAATGATGTTGAGCTTTCTGAATTAGGAAGAAAACAAGCAAAAGAATTAAAAGAAATGATAAAAGATAAAAAATTTGATGTTGTTTTTTGTTCTGATTTGAAACGAGCGGTGGAGTCAGCAAAGTTGATATTTGAAGATAAAATTCCGATAATACCTGATCGAAGATTAAGAGAAATTAATTATGGCAAATATAATGAACAGTCAACAAAAATCATTGAATCAATACAAGAAAAAATGATTAATGAAAAATTCCCAGAAGGCGAAAGCTTTGAAAATGTTCAATTAAGAATCGCTGATTTTTTAGATTTTTTAAGGAAAAACTATGATGGTAAAAATATAGCAATAGTAAGTCATAAGGCTCCTCAATTAGCTTTAGATGTTTTGCTTAAAGGAAAAACATGGGAGCAAGCATTTGCTGAAGATTGGCGTAAAACTAAATCCTGGCAACCAGGCTGGGAGTATGATTTAAAATAAATATAAACAAAATGTTTCAAAATTCTTTTTTATTTAAAAGCTTATCAAGTATTATTAAAATCATTATAAAGATACTTAGGAATTGGAATAAAACTATTGTCGGAATTGCTTTAAATTCTTTTGCTATTTATATAACAGTTAAGTTTATCTTTACAGAGATATTCATACCTTTTTATATTATTCTCGGAATAACAATAACTTCTCTTGTAATTTTTCTTTTAAGTTTCATTATTTTCAAATTTTTCCCTTACAGATTTTTCAATTGGAATCTAAAAGAAATAAAGAAAATTATAGAGACAAAAAATAATTTAGGTTGGACGTTATTTGTTTTATTTTATATATCTCCTTTGGCGAATTACTTCATGTCATTTTCTTTAAGTGTTTTTATTTTTTCCTTTATGAACAGTGGAGTTAAATATTTGTGGGATAACTCTATTTCAGAAGGAAAAATAATTTATGAATACTTAGCTAGTTTTACTCTTGCTATTCCTATTATTATCTTGTTGCTTATTTTGCTCTTTTTAATATCTGGATTTTTGGCATATGCTATCACTTTAGGTTATGAAAAGATTAGAATGAATCTGCTGCCTTATTTTATTTACTCTTTTCTTACTGGAAAATCACAGCAAGATAGAGAGAATACAAATAAACAAGAAAATCTAACTTTGCATTATTCTATTTTTACTGTATTGCTTGTGATTACTGTTATATTTTTTGAGATTAGTGATATAATAGAAATACAAATACTGGAATCACTAAATACCTTAGTGGAAGTTATTGCAAATTACATTCAGCCATATTTGATTTTGCTTATTAAATTTATTGTAGGTATTATTCCTTTGGGATGGTTTTATGAGTTATTTGTAAGCTCAAGTTGGATTTCGAAAGAATTGACTATTAACCCTAGCGAAAATTCGGAAAAATTTAAAAATTAAAAAACCAATAAGACAAAAAGATAATTTAGGGTGTGGAGCAGCTTGTATGGCTTTTATTGTTGGTAAAACTTATGATGAGGTTGTAAATCATCTGGGTAAGCTAAAAGCCAAGAATTCAGGATTTTATTGTCGAGAAATTGTTAGTTATTTCAAAAAACTTGGATATTTGGCAGAGTATCATTATTTAAAACCGAAATGGCGAAAGAAAATATACCGCGACAATGTTATTGTTTTTATCAAAAGATCAAAAAAATATCCATTTGGCCATTATTTAGTTAGGTACAAAAATTTGTGGATGGATCCATGGATTAATTGGGACGAAGATAAAAACATCAAAAATGCTAAAGCTGGCTTTAGAAAAAAACTACCAGGAAAACCAATTTATGGGATTTTTGTTAAGTGTTAAATTATAATATTAACTTAATGAAAACAAATTTGTTTGTGATTTCGTTAGGTGGGAGTTTAGTTGTGCCGAATGAGATTGATTTGAATTTTTTAAAGAAATTTAAAGCTTTTATTTTGAAGCATATTAAAAGAAATAAAAAATTTATTATTATAGTTTGTGGAGGAAAAATAGCAAGAAAATATCAACAATCAGCTAAAAAATTAACAAAAGTTTCTAATGAAGATTTAGATTGGTTAGGAATTCATGCTACTCGAATTAATGCCCATCTTTTACTTACTATTTTCAGAAATTATGCTTATTATCGAGTTTTAAAAAATCCAAAAGAAAAAGTTAATTTCAAAGAAAAAATCTTAATTGCAAGTGGTTGGAAGCCTGGATTTAGTACTGATTTTGATGCAGTTTGGTTGGCAAAAACTTATGGTTCAGATACTATTTTAAATTTAACGGATGTTGATTATGTTTATGATAAAGATCCTTCAAAATTTAAAAATGCTAAAGCTTTCAAAGAAATAACCTGGGATGAGTACCTGAAATTACTTAATCAAAAATGGATTCCGGGAATGTCAGCTCCTTTTGATCCTATTGCTTCAAAATTAGCAAAGAAATTTAACTTTAAGTGCGTAATTATTAATGGAAGAAATTTAAAAGAATTAGAAAAATTTTTATCAGGTAAAAACCTTAAGGGCACTTTAATTGGTTAAGCAATTTAATGAATATAACATTATAAGGATATAAAATCTTGTAGTAAATTGCACAACGCTATCAAGAAATTGAGATTAAAATAGTTTAAAAGTTAAAATATTTATAAGAAAATTTTATTTAAAATAAAATAAATTTTTAAAGGGTTTTTAAAATAAAAAATTATGAAATAAGATTAAAGCATAATTTGTTTAGTCGAAAAGTTAAATATAATTTTCACATATTTTCTTATTATAAAATTTAAAAATGTTAAAAGATAATTTAGAAACTAATTTAGATTTATATAATTATTATTTACCACATGAGAATATTGCTCAATCCCCAGTAGTTCCTCGAGATTTTTCGAAATTAATGATATATAATACCATAGAAGATAAAATCATAATCGATAAGTTTTATAATCTTCATAAATATCTTAATAAAAATTATTTTTTAGTTTTTAATGAAACAAAAGTATTGCCAGCTAAAGTTACTCTATTTAAGGAAACGGGGGGTAAAGTTAAAGCTCTTTTTCTTTTAAGTGAAAAAATCGAAGATTTGCAAAAAAATAAATTAAAAGAAATTAGAGGTATGGTTGATCGAGGTCTTAAAATTGGTGAAAATATTTATTTTGATCTAAAAGATAAAAATAATTATTTGAAAGTTATAAAGCAAGAAAAAAATATTTTTACTTTTAAAATCAAGAGCAAAAATTTCTTAAAACTTTTAAATCGCTTTGGCGAAGCTCCTTTGCCTCCCTATATTAAAAATTCTCCTCTTTCTAGGGAAAAACTAAAAGAAAAATATCAAACAATCTTTGCTAAAAAAATTGGTTCCATTGCGGCGCCTACAGCTTCTTTTCATTTTACTCCAAGAGTTTTAAGAAGATTAAAAAATAAAAAAATAAAATATTATTTCGTAACTCTCCATGTCGGTTTAGCTACTTTTACGCCGCTAAAAGAAGAATATATCAAAACTAAAAAGTTACCACCAGAATACTGGGAAATTGACATTGAGGTGTACGAAAAAATTAAAAAACTAAAACAAGAAGGAAAAAAAATGATTGCTGTTGGAACAACAACGACGAGGATGTTAGAATCGTTAGTTAGATTTAAAAAGAAAAGAAAGAATAATAAAATTTACGGAACAACAAAGCTTTTTATTATGCCACCTTTTAAATTTAAAATGGTTGATGCTCTTATTACTAATTTCCATTTGCCCAGAAGTTCATTAATGATGCTAGTTGAAGCTTTTCTTAATTTTAAAAATTCTAAAAAACACCTTAAGGAACTTTATCAAATAGCCATAGATAAAAATTTTAGATTTTATTCATTTGGTGATGCAATGTTAATCATTTAAAAAATGTTTCAAGTAATTAAAAAGTCCAAAAAATCAAAAGCAAGAATTGGAAAAATCATGACTCTTCATGGTGAGATTAAAACGCCAGCTTTTGTTCCGGTAGCTACTAAAGGTGTTATTAAAGCTTTAACTCATAATTTTATAAATGAAATAGGGATCCAGGTGGTATTTGTTAATACTTATCATCTCGTCAATCATCCGGGAATAGAAATAATCGAAAAATTTGATGGAATTCATAATTTTGCTAATTTAAAAATACCTTTAATGAGTGATTCAGCTGGTTTTCAAGTTTTTTCCTTAGCTAATAAAAAGAAAGCAAAACTGAGGAATGAAGATTCTGAAATTGAAGTAAAAATTTTAGATGATGGAGTTATTTTCAAATCAAATCGTGATGGAAGAGAAATTTTATTTACTCCTGAAAAATCTATGGAATATCAAATAAAAATTGGAGCTGATATTATTGTTTCTTTTGATGAATGTATTCCTTATCCGACAACTTATGATTACGCAAAATTAGCAACAAAAAGAACCCATGATTGGCTTTTAAGGTGTATTGATTATTTCTCAAAAAATAAAAGAAGTTATCAATATTTATATGGAGTGATTCAGGGATCGGTTTTTGAGAATTTAAGAAAAGAATCGGCTAAATTTGTGATCTCTCAAGATATAGACGGTATTGCCATCGGTGGAGTTTCGGTTGGTGAGACTAAAGAAGAAATGAGGCTTGCAGTAAAATGGATTAGTGAATTTTTGCCAGATGAAAAACCGGTTCATCTTTTAGGTGTTGGGAGGGTTGATGATATTATTGATTTAGTAATTTATGGTATTGATACTTTTGATTGTGCTGAACCAACTCGGATTGCTCGAACTGGTCATATTTATCAAATAAAAAATGAAAATAATTTAAGAGAATATTTAGAAACAATTGATATTAAAAAGAATATTTACAAAGACAGCCAAGAAAGAGTTGATCCGAAATGTACTTGTTATACTTGTCAAAATTTTTCAAAAGCTTATCTTCATCACTTATTTAAAGAAAAAGAGATAACCGCTTATATATTAGCAACTTATCACAATTTATTTTTAATGGAACGTTTTTTTGGAAAAATAAGAGAATTGATAGCTAATAATGGCATTTAATCAAAAATTCTAAATAAAAAATATTCTAGATATAGTTATTTATATTTTAATCAAAAATAGAATGGATTCATTCAAATAATAAAATCTATTTAGCTGCACTTTTTATAAATTCAATAAACAATGGATGGGGATAAAGAAATCTTGATTTAAATTCTGGATGAAACTGAGTACCGAGAAAGAAAGGATGGATTTTGGAAGGAAGCTCACCGATTTCCACCAATAAACCTTTTTGTGATATTCCTGAAAAAACAAATCCGTATTTTTGTAAAATTTTGTGATATTTAGGATTAATTTCATAACGATGACGATGTCTTTCTAAAACCGCGAACTGTCGCAAACGGTACGCGGACTGTTGCAAACCTTGTCTGCGGTAGTCTGCGTCTTTATAAGCTTTATAAGCAATTGTTCCTTTTTTAATTTGGCATTCCCAATTACCAAGTCTCATTGTCCCTCCATACAGTTTTTCTTTTAATAATTTCTTTTGTTCTTCTAAAATATCAACAACCGGATATTTCGTTTTAGGATTAACTTCAGTAGTATGAGCTCCTTTTAAGCCACAAACATTGCGAGCAAATTCAACTACCATTAGTTGCAACCCATAACACAAGCCAAAGCAAGGAATTTTATTTTCTCGGCAATACTGAATTGCTAAAATTTTTCCCTCAACTCCTCGAGAACCAAAACCACCAGGAATAATAATCCCGTGATAATTTTTTAATTCTTCTAATTTATTTTTATTATTTTCATATTCTTCAGAATTTAACCAAACGATTTTGGGTCGATAGCCCAAATACCAACTTGCATGTTTTATGGCTTCAATAACGGAAATATAAGCATCTGACAAAATAAAATCTCCAGTTTGAAAATATTTTCCAACAATACCTATTTTAATTTCTTTGTTTAACCTTTCAATATTTATTATCTTTTTCTGCCAAAGATTAAAACTTGTAATTTGAAATTTCTTATTTTTTAAATTTAACTTTAATAATATTTTTCTTCCTAAATTTTCTTTTTCAAAGTTTAGGGGTATTTTATAGATGTTTGTTTCATCTGGAGCAGAGATAATAAATTGATGATTCATATTGCAATTAAAAGCTATTTTTTCCTTTCTGGGTTGATCTAATGGTTTAATAGCTCGAGCCAAAACAAAATCTGGCTGAAGACCAACTGAGTTAAGGGTTCGGATAGCATATTGGGTTGGTTTAGTTTTTAATTCTCCACCTTCGCCTTGATAAGGTAAATAACTAACTAAAATTAAAATAACATCTTTGGGATTTTGAAGTTTAAGAATTCTTGCTGCCTCTAAAAATAAAACATTTTGATATTCACCTACTGTTCCACCAATTTCAACAATAACAATCTCTGCTTTAGTTAATTTTTGAGCTTGATTAATTTTTTCAATAACTTCTAAGGGAACATGAGGAACAACTTCAACACACTTACCATCAAAATACAAACTTCTTTCTTTCTGAATTAATGAGAGATAAACGCTTCCTGTAGTCATATAATTTTCTTTGGTAAATTCCTTATTCAAAAATCTTTCATAATGCCCCATATCTTGATCACATTCAGTTCCATCCTTTAGAACAAAAACTTCACCATGCTCAATTGGATTCATTGTTCCCGCATCGACATTAACATAAGGATCAATTTTGAGACAAGTAGTTTTATAGCCGTGCCATTCTAAAATTCGAGCAATTGAGGCGGTAGCAATTCCCTTACCCACTCCAGACATTACTCCCCCACAAATAAAAATATATTTTGCCATTGGTATGTTAAAAATTAATTTTTATTTTAAAACAAAATTTTAAATATTTCTTATTTTTAATATCCTCATAATAAATTTATAAATTTCTCCCACAAAAAATATTAATGAACTTAAAAAGAAAATAACTATAAATTCGGTTATCCTTATTTCAGAAAATTTTAAAATATCTCTTAAGGCTGGATTGAAAATAACAAAATATTGCAAAAAAACCGAGAAGATAGCTCCAACTAATAAATAAACATTGAGCTTGAAGCTTAAAGTAAAAATACTTTTGTGTAATGATCTTAAATTAATAGCATTAAATATTTGGGTAAGGCTCATAATTAAAAAAGCATAAGTTCTAGCTTTATCTAAATTAAATAAATATTCACTAGAAAAAATTAAGATTGTTAGAATCATCATAGTCGTAGCCATAATCAAAAGAAATGGAATAAGGTCTAAAGTAATTAATGATTCTTTAGGGTGACGGGGTTTCGTTTTCATTTCATACCCATGCTCTTTTTCAAAAGCTAAAGTGGTACCAACTAAAGTATCAGTGACAAAATTTAAAAATAAAATATGGGTTGGTTTTAAAATAAACGGATAGCCTAAAATCAAAGATGTTAAAATAGTAAAAGCTTCAGCAACATTAGTAGTAATTAAGAAGAAAACAACCTTTTTTAAATTATTAAAAATTTTTCTTCCTTCAGTAAAACCAGCAACTAAACTTTCTAAATTATCATCAACTAAAATAATATCACTGGCTGATTTAGCAATTTCTGAACCTCTTTTTCCCATACAAACACCAACTTCAGCTTTTTTAAGTCCTAATACATCATTAACACCATCACCTATATAAGCAACACTATAACCTAATTTTTGATAAAGCTCTAAAATTTTTAATTTCGTTTCTGGGGTAATACGGGCGAGAATATAAGTATTTTTTAATTGCTCCAATAATTCTTTTTCACTTAATTTTTCAATCTCAGTTTCATCCAAAGCATTTAAATTTTCAAAACCAATTTCTTTAGCAATATAAATAGCGGTTGCTTTATGATCTCCAGTTAAAATTCTAATATCAACACCAGCTTGTTTTAATTTTTGAATAGTTTCTTTAACTTCTTTTTTAGGTGGATCATATAAAGCAATCAAACCAACAAAAATTAAATTTTCTTCTTTTTCACCTTCATTAAACGCAACAGCTAAAACCGAAAAGCCATTTTCGGCATATTGCAAGCCTTGATTTAAAATTTCATTTTTATTTTTAAATTCTTCTACACCCTTATAAGACAAAATAAATTCACAGTCATCAATAATTTTTTCAAAAGCACCCAAATAATAAGATTCAATTCTCTCATGTTCAACGATGGCTCTTTTATGTTTCTTTACTCGCAAAAACGATTCTCTTTTCTTGATTTTTTCAACGGCTAAAACATTTTCTTTTTTAATACCAGCTTTTTCTAAAAGAATTATTAAAGCAATATCTCGAGCACTACCTTTTGTTTTGATTTCACTACCATCTTTAATAATTTTTCCCTCGGTTAAAACGGCTAAAATATTTAAAAGCTTAACCAAAGGATAATTTTCAAAAATGTTTATTTCTTTTCTGTTTTTCAAAAATTTTCCTTCTAAATTTAAGCCTTCGCCAGTTATTTCAATTTCTTCATTATCGACGAAAATTTTTCTAGCAGTCATTAAATTCTCAGTTAAAGTACCAGTTTTATCAGAAAGCAAAAGGTTAATTACTGATAAATTTTCTGTTGCTTTTAAGTTTTTAACTAAAATATTCTTTTTATATAAGGCATAAGCGCTAACAACTAAAATAACAGTAATAATAACAGGAAGACCCTCGGGAATTGATGACACAAGACTAGATAAAACAAAAAGTAAAGTATCTGACCAAGGATAAGATCTTTGAAAAGAAAAATAAAAAATTAATATTGAAGTTGAGAGCGCTATTAAAATCATTTTCAAAATTAAATCTTTAGCGAGCTTCTCAAAATGGGGGGTAGTTCTTTCAATTTTTTTAAATTTTTTATATATTTTTCCTAAATAAGTTTCTAAAGCAGTCGCAACAACAATCCCTTTGCCCTTACCTTCAACAACATAACTGCCCATAAAACCAATATTTTTCATTTCAGGAATTTGCGTTTGTTCTGGTAAGGTTTTAATGTCTTTTTCTACTGGCAAAGACTCACCAGTTAAAATTGATTCATCAATTCTTAAATCATCAACCTCAAATAATCTTAAATCAGCAGGTATGATATCACCTTCTTCAATATAAACAATATCACCAGGAACAATATTTTCAGCTTCAATTTCTTTAATTTCGCCATCCCTTAAAACCTTAGCTTTTGGTTTAAAAAGTTGTTTTAGTTTTTCTAATGTTTTTTCTGTTCTTAATTCAAAAAAGAAACCAATAAAAACATTAACTAAAATTATTAAAAGGACAACAAAAAAATCAGCGTATTTTTCTAAATAAAAGGTGAGAATTAAAACAAAAAATAAAACAATATTAAAAATATTTTTAAATTGCTTCAAAAAAATTAAGATTAAAGATTCTTTTTCTTCGGGTAGTAAATTTTTATTAAATTTCTTTAACCTCTCCTGAGCTTCACTTTCTTTTAAGCCACTAAGGTTAGTATTTAATTCAATTAAAATTTGTTCAATAGAAATTGAATGCCAATTTTTCATTTAAATTAAATTTTACCTTAAATTTTAAACTTTGATAACAACTGGTATAACAACTGGTCTTCTTTTAGTTTTTAAATATAGAAATTGAGAAATTTCCTCTTTAAGAGAGTATTTTATTTGTTCTTCTTGAATAACTGAAGCTTCATCACCTAAATATTTTGTATTTTTTGCTACAATTTCTCTAACTAAATTTCTTACTTCATTTAATAAATCCTTAGATTCCTTCAAAAAGATAAAACCTCGAGAAATAATATCGGGACTGGTTTTAATTTCTCCTGTTTGAGCATCAATATTAACAACTACTACAAAAATACCCTCTTCAGCTAAAGCTTTTCTATCTCGCAAAACTAAATCTCCAATATTTCCTAAACCTAAACCATCAACATAAATCAAGTTAGCTGGGACCCTTTCTTTGGTTAGTTCTATTCTATCACCATACATTTTTACTACTTGACCATTAGAAGAAATAATAATTTTTTCTCGAGGAATACCCAAATCAATACCAATTTCTTCAACTGCTTTCATCATAAAATAATGACCATGAACGGGCATTAAATAATTCGGCTTAACTAAATTAATAAATAATCTAATATCATCAGCGAAGGCATGACCAGAAGCGTGAATATCCATCATCTGATAATGATAAATTTTTGCTCCCTGCTTAGTAAGAGTATCTTTAAGTGTTTGAATAATTCGTTCATTGCCTGGAATAACTGAAGAGGAAAAAATAACTGAGTCATTATTAATGATTTTAAAATATCTATGTTCTTTATTAGCTATTCTCATTAGTGCTGAACCTTCTTCAGCTTGAGATCCAGTACAAATAATCAAAACTCGATGAGGCGGTAATTTAAATGATTCCTCTGGCCTAATAAAAATTCCTTTTTCATATTTTAAATATCCTAATCTTTTTGTTACTTCAACATTTATTCTCATTGTATGTCCATCAATTACAACTTTTCGGCCATAAATACCAGCTAAATAAATTAATTGCTGAATTCTTTCAATTAAAGAAGCAAAAGTAGAAGCAATAATTCTACCTTTAGCTTTTTTAAAAATATCTTCAAGATTTTCCATAATTTTTCTTTCTGAAATAATATGTCCTGGTTCAGGAGCATTAGTTGAATCAATCATCAAAAGATCAACTCCTTGTTGAGCTAATTTTACTACTCGAGATAAGTCTGCTGGTTTATCAAAAAAGGGCGTGAAATCAATTTTAAAGTCACCAGTATGCACAATATTACCTACCGGAGTTTTAATAAAAAACCCAATTGAGTCTGGAATATTGTGATTAACATGAAAATACTCAATGAAAAAATCTCCTAATTTAATTGGTTTATACTCTTCTTTTTTTATTTCATAAATTTCTAATTTTTGTAATTTCGGAAAGTCTTCTTGTCTTTTGATAATTAGTCCTTTAGTTAGAGGAGTAGTATAAATAGGAGGATAATTTAATCTTTCAATAATATAAGGAATAGCGCCAATATGATCATAATGTCCATGAGTTATTAAAATTCCTAAAATCTTATCTTTTTTTTCTTCTAGATAACTGATATCAGGAATAATATAATCAACACCTAAAACATTTTCAGCTTCAGGATAACCTAAACCTACATCTAAAATTAAAATTTGTTCAGGACCCTTTTCTGGACACCATTCAAATACCGTTAAATTACGACCAACTTCTTCTAAACCACCTAAAGCAATAATTTTTAAAAACCCTTCCTTTTTTAATTGTTTAATTTTTCTTTTAACTGCTACTTGTTGACCTACAGTTACCATAATATCGCAAATTAATTAGATTAATTACGACTTAATTGATTGTGGATTGCCGAGGGCCGGACTCGAACCGGCAAGGATTTTAACATCCACAAGGTTCTGAACCTTGCGCGTTTACCAATTTCGCCACCTCGGCTTATTTTAAGTTTACCTAAGAATAAAAATTCTTAAATTCTTTAATTCTTGATTGTCTTTTTCTACAGTAAAATTGAATTTCCATTCAAAAGGAGATGTTAATACTTTAGTAGCAATCAAACCGGAAATGGTTTTAATTTCTGGATTAATTTCAGGTAAACTAAAATATGAATTAATATCTTGATAAGTTAACGATTTATCTGTTGCTGGTAAATAGTCATTATTTGAAATTTCATTTAAGGCTAAATTAAGTGATGAATATTGACCATAAAAAATTTTAGTATTAGCTATAATTAGATTAGAAAATTGCATTTCTTTAAAAAACACAAAACCAAATAAAACTAAAAAGGTTAAACTTAAAATAAAAATTAAAATTAAAAAAGAAAAAGAAGCTTGACCAATATTTAAAAACTCCATAAATATAAAGTAGTTGTTAAATTTAATATTTGATCGTTTGATATATTAGACATCTTGATAAAAACATTGTAGAAATCGGAAGTAGTAGAAACATTAAACTCATTAATATTAATTTTTTCTGAAGTAAACGGTGCGCTGGTTGATTCATCTTCCAAATAAAGACGACTGCTTGTTAAAAATATCTTTTCATAACCACCTGGATTGAGATTAAATTTTATACTAGTAGCCGTTGCCTCAACTGATGTAGCTATGATTGAATTAAAATAAAGCTTGTTCAAAATCTTAAAACTTTCGTTCCTAAAAGTAACTTTGTCTAAATAGATATTAGAATAAAATATTATACTATAAAAAATTGATATTGCCAAAAGGCTTAAAATGCTAATTACTGCAATATAAATAAGCAATTCTATTAAGGTAAAAGCTTGATTATGATTATTATTCCGGGGTTGATAATTGGATCTTATCATTTATTTGAATGCCTTGTGATTTTTGATAATATTGATTAACATTAGGATTGGTTGTCAAATCGATAACTGTATCGGTTGCTACTTCCCATTTATCTTGAATGAATATTTTATCTTTCAAACCAGATAATAATAAAGGAAAAGAATAAACATTAAATGGTGATTGAATATAAACAGTAATTAAATTATCTTTATTAATTTCAAACCATTGATAATAATCATTGTTAAAATTTTCTTTACCAATTTTAATTTCATAACCTGTAGTTGTTGGTGATAAAAAATAAGGTTGATCAACTAATAAAGATTCAAATTGAGAAAACGATTTTCTTGATAAACCAATTAGAATATTTTGATAATTTAATGACCTGTTAAAAACAATGATTGATTCTTCAATAGATTGAATAAATTTCGGCACGGCGTTAAAAATTAAAAATAATATTAAAGATAAAAAAGCTAAAATCAATATTCCAACTAAAACCTCAACAAGTAATTGACCATTAAATAGCATTTAAATTATTTTTTTATCGGTTGTCTATTGTTAATAATATTATCAAATAAATACTGAGGTACTTCTTGATAATTAGAAAACTCCATATAACTAAAACCTCTTCCTTGAGTAAGCGATCTTAGAACAGTAACATAACCAAACATTTCTGCTAAAGGAACTTTAGCTAAAATTTTTTTCATTTCTCCTGTATCCACAACTTCTTCAATTTTTGCCCTTCGGCTAGCTAAATCTCCAGTAACATCCCCCAAAAATTCTGTTGGTACAAAAACTTCTAATTTCATTATTGGTTCTAAAAATATTGGATTAGCTTTTTTCACTGCATCTTTTAAGGCAATTTCAGCAGCGATTTTAAAGGCTAAATCAGAAGAGTCAACTTCATGAAAAGAACCATCAAAAAGGGTTACCTTAATATCTGTTACTGGATAACCAGCGATTACCCCTTTTTCAATTGTCTCTCTAATTCCCTTTTCAACTGCCGGGATAAAATTATCAGGGATAACACCGCTTCTAATTGCATTAATAAACTCAAAACCTTTATTTCTTTCTAATGGCTCTACTTTAATTACCACATGACCATATTGACCGCGCCCACCACTTTGCCTAATATATTTTCCTTCACTCTCTACTGATTTAGTAATTGTTTCGCGATAAGCCACTTGAGGAGCACCAACATTTGTTTCAACTTTAAATTCTCTCTTGAGACGATCTACCATAATTTCTAAATGTAATTCACCCATGCCACCGATTAAGGTATCACCAGTTTCTGGATCAACTTTGATTTTGAATGTTGGATCTTCATCGCTTAATGCTTTTAAATAAACACCCATTTTTTCTTGATCTTGTTTTGTTTTAGGCTCAATTTTCATCCAAATAACCGGATCAGCGAATTTTATTGATTCTAAAATAATTGGCGCTTTGGGACTGCAAATTGTATCACCGGTTTTTAAATCTTTAATACCAACAATAGCACCAATATCGCCAGCAAATAGTTCTTCAACTTCTTCTCTTTGATTGGCATGCATAATCACCAACCTACCTATCTTGAACGATTCGTTAGTTCTTGTATTTAAAACAACATCTCCTCTTTTTAAAGTACCAGAGTAAACCCTAATATAAACCAAGGTACCAACAAAAGGATCAATAGCTAACTTAAATGCTAATGATGAAAAAGGTTCTTGGTCATTTGGTTTTCTTGAAACTTCTAAATTTGTTTTTGGATCAAATCCTTTAATTTCAACCAAATCAACTGGTGAGGGTAAAAAATCTACCACGCCATCTAATACTAATTGAACTCCTTTATTCTTTAAAGAAGAACCACAATAAACAGGAATAAATTCGTATCGAATACATGCTCGCCTAATTGCTGATCTAATATCGTTTTCGTTAAAATTTTCTTCTAAATATTTATTCATAAATTCTTCGTCAGATTCAGCTAATTTTTCTAACATCAATTTTCGATAATGTTGAGCTTCAGAAAGTAAATTTTCGGGAATATCTTTTCTAACCAACCGATCACCTTTTTCTCCCTCAAAATAAACTGCTTGCATCGTAATTAAATCAATAACTCCACTAAAGTTTTCTTCTCTACCAATAGGAATAGTTACTGGTACAGCGTTTTTGGTTAATCGATCGTTAATTGATTTAAGCGAATCTTCGAAACTAGCCCCCATTCTATCTAATTTATTAATAAAACAAATTCTAGGAACTCGATATTTATCAGCCTGATGCCAAACTGTTTCTGATTGAGCTTCAACCCCCTGAACACCATCAAAAACAACTACAGCTCCATCTAAAACCCTAAGTGACCTTTCGACTTCAGCTGTAAAATCAACATGACCAGGAGTATCAATGATGTTAATTTTATATTCTCCTTTAATTCTTTCTTCTTTTGTTTCAGCTTCCTTTAAATAACTTTGTGTCCAGAAACAAGTAACCGCAGCAGCAGTAATTGTAATTCCTCTTTCTCTTTCTTGCGGCATCCAGTCAGTAACTGTCGTTCCTTCATGAACTTCACCAATTTTGTGAGAAATTCCAGTGTAATACAAAATTCTCTCAGTAGTTGTTGTTTTCCCAGCATCAATATGAGCAATAATTCCAATATTTCTTGTTTTTTCAATTGGATATGTTCTGGCCATTTTTAGTATAAATTACAATTTAGAATTTAAAAAGTTTATGTTAATTAAATAAATCTTGTTTTATTTTTTCTTTTTCCTTCCCCACCAAGCAAAGTGGGCAAAAGCTTTATTAGCTTCAGCTTGTTTTTGTAATTCAATTTTCTTCTTAATTGCTTCTCCTTCATTATTATAAGCAGCAATCAATTCTTCAGCTAATTTAATATAAGTTGGTTTACCTTTTCTTTTTCTTGCTGCTTCAATAATCCATTTAACTGCTTTATAAAATGCTCTATCAGGATTTACTTGCCTAGGAACTAAATAACTTGCTCCAGCAATTTTCCTCGGCCAAACTTCGACAGCTGGTGCTACATTTTTGATTGCCTGCTGAAAAATTTTAAAACCATCTTGATTAGTTTTTTCCCGAATATAGTCTATAGCTGAATAAAAAATTTTTTGAGCTTTAGCTTTTTTACCATCTTTCATTAAATTATTAATAAATCTCGTTGCAGCAACGCTATTATAAACAGGATCGGCTTTCCACTTTCGTTTAATAATTATCTTACGTCTTGGCATTATTTTTCTCTTTTAGCACCGTATAATGAGCGTCCTTGTCTTCTTCCTTCAACACCTGTAGCATCATAAACACCACGAACAATGTGGTATCTTACTCCAGGTAAATCTTTGACTCGACCACCTCTAACTAAAACAATTGAGTGTTCTTGAAGATTATGACCAATACCTGGAATATAAGCAGTTACTTCTTTACCATTACTCAATCTTACTTTAGCTACTTTTCTTAAAGCAGAGTTAGGTTTTTTGGGTGTCATTGTATAGACTCTAATACACACACCTCGTTTAAATGGTGATGGATGATATTTTTCTTTTTTTTGAAGAGAATTAAAAATATAAAGCAAGGCGGTTGCTCGCTTTTTAGCTATTCTTTTCTTTCTTCCTTTTCTTATTAATTGATTAATTGTTGGCATTATCTTGAAAAAAAATTAAATAATATAAAATAATTTTCAAAAATTATCTAACTTAAAGAAAGAATATTTAAGATATAAATTATAAAACAAATTTTCAAAAAAATCAAACTAACACCGATCTTAAATTATACTTGGTATTTGCAATATTTTAGTAAATAAGTGAAATTTCCGAATTGAATTATAGCGCCTTCTTTTTTATTATCTTATCTTTGAATATTTTTCTTTCTACATATTTTTGAGGATATATTTAAAAGCACTTAAGCTGGTTGAAATAATAAGATAATTTTTGTACATAGTCCAGATTAATTTGTAATTATTATCAAAGTAAGCAATTTTATAGTCTATCCCTTCATATGTCTCAGTAATAGTAAAGTTTCTAATTAGATTACCTTTTGGTAAACCAACAAAAATAGTTTCTTGCAAATCCTTAATTAAACTTTCTTTATCCCATAATCTCATAAAGGGAACAACTTGCAAATCATCTTTTATTCTAAAAATTAAAATAGGAAATTTTCGGGTATGAGTATAATAAAACAAAATTTGATAATCGCCTAAAGATTGGAGAAAACTATCAACATATTTTTTTTCAATAAACGAAGGACGCAAAAAATAATTTTTTATAAATTCCGAACTAATAGATTGATTTTGATATAAAAACTTAATATCGTAAATCTCACTTGCTCTTTTTTGAATTTTTATTAATGATAACCAGGATTTTTGAAAACCTTCATCATTTAATTCTTTAACCTCTAACTCTAGGGAAGGAAAGTTTAAATAAGATAATCCTAAATTTGAATATTGATTAGTAATTTCATTAATTTTTGTTTCTAAAAATTGATTTTTGGTTGGCGAAGGAGGTTCAGATGATAATTCGGGTAAAGATGAAGTAGTTGTAGTAGCTGATCTAGTAGGCGGAGTTGTTGGCTTAGATGAAGTGGCAATACTTGAAGTTGTTTGAGTTGGTTGGGATAAAACATTTTGATTAGGAGTGATAAAAAAAATCTGATCTTCGCTGGTGGTAGAGATATTAGTGGTTGGTGACGAGCTGGTAGAAATAATATTAGAAGCTAATTGATTAGCAGAAGTTGTTTGAAATGACTCAGATGAAGTTGGCTGACTAACTGTTGGCGTAGTAATTTCAGAAGGAATAATTTGTGGAGTTTGGGTATTAAAAAATATTTGAAAAATATCCTGTTGAGCTTCTTGAACTTGAGCAACTTTTTGTTTTTTATTATTCCTTAAAAATACAAAATAAATGGTTATTATAATAATTAAAATAATAATTAAAGAAATTATTCCGACAAGGAAAAACTTAGGGAATCTCTTCGAAGGAATTTGTTGTTGATAATTAAAGATATTGGTAGGTGGAGGTGGACTTTTTTCTGGTTTTTTCTTAATTTCTTCTTGAAAAGGAGGATGTTTCTTTTCTTCGGGTTGATCCTTAATTATTTTAAATCTCAGATCTTCATTCATTTTTTAATGAAACATAAATCCTTCCCTGATCATTGATTTGTTTAATTCTTACCAATAATGACTGGTTAAGATTAAGATTATTAATTTGATTTTGAGGAATTTCGGAAATATGAAGCAGGGCGGTTTTATTTAATCCTAAATCAAGAATATAACCAAAATCTAAAATTTTTATTATCTTACCCTCTACGATTTCTCCTTCATTAATTTCGTTAATAGCTAACTTAACTAAACTAATGGTTTTTTCGATAGCTGATTGGGTTGGCGCAGTTAAATAAACAACACCATCTGGTTTAATATCGATTTTAGCATTAGTTAGAGCAATAATTTCATTAATAACCCTACCACCTGGACCAATCAATAAACCAATTTTATTAGGATCAATCTGAATAATCGTTGATCTAGGAACTGTTTCTTTAAGTTCTTTTCTTGGTTTATCAATCAATTCATTCATTTTTTCTAAAATAAATAATCTAGCCTTTTTTGCTCTGTCGAGAGTTTGGGAAATAATATCAATATTCAATCCATCTATTTTTACATCTAATTGAATAGCAGTAACTCCCTGATCGGTACCGGCTACTTTAAAATCCATTCCACCCCAAAAATCTTCTGGACCTTGAATATCTGTTAATAATTCATAATTATCATCATCTTGATAAACAATACCAATACTAATTCCAGCACATTTGTTTTTAATAGGCACACCAGCATCTAATAAAGCTAAGGTTGTAGCACAAACACTACCCATTGATGTTGAACCATTAGATGATAAAACTTCGGAAACTGCCCTAATAGTATAAGGAAAAACCAATTCGTTCGGAATAAGATTTTTTAATGATTTCTCAACTAAATTTCCGTGACCAATTTCTCTTCTTGATGGTGCTCTTATTGGTCCGATTTCACCAATTGAAAATGGAGGAAAATTATAATGATGCATAAATCTTTTAATACCCTCAAATTCTATCTCTCTTATCCAAAGCTCTTCAGATAAAGAACCTAAGGTTATTGTTGATAAAATATGAGTTAAACCTCTTTTAAATAAAGCTGAACCATGAACCCGAGGTAAAATATTGATTCCTAACTCTAATTTTCTTATCTCATCTAATTTTCTTCCATCTGGTCTAATTTTATCTTTTAATACTTTAGTTTGAAATGTCTTTTTAATTTGTTCAATAACTCCTCGATAAACATAATTAAAATTTTCTATCTTTTCTTTTTCTTCTTCTAAAATTAAGAAAATTTCATCCAATCTGCTGTTTTCTTGCTGACTAAAAAGAATTTCTTCAATATCAAGATTGTATTTTTCTAAAAATTTTTGACCATAACTTAAATAATCAACTTTTTCTAACTCAATGCTTTGAATGGAATTTTTAAATTGGCTTAAAGTTTGTTTAAGGTAATTTTTAAGAGAATTTATTTTATCGATAGCTATTTTACAACTATCAATAATTTCTTTCTCTGGAATTTCTTGACCTTCAAATTCAATCATATTAATTTTATTTTCTATACCTGAAACAAAAATAGTATAATCACTAAAGTTTCTTTCGCTTTCTCTTGGATACAAAACAAGCTTACCATTAATTTTAGAAATTTTTACTGGTATAATTGGACCAAGCCATTGATAGCCTAATAAATCAAAAGCAATTGACGAACCAAAAACAGCTAAAATATCAGGGTCAAAATCTGGATCTAAAGACAAGATGGTATTAACAATTTGAATTTCATAATTAAAATCTTTAAGAGCTGGCCTTAAGCTACGATCGATCAATCTAGCATTTAAAATAGCTGTTTCGGAGGGTTTACCTTCTCGTCTAATAAAACGACTGCCATAAATTTTACCAGCTGCATAGTATTTTTCATCATAATCAACAGTAAGGGGAATAAAATCAATATCTTCTTTTTGTTTACCAATAACAATAGTAGTTAAAACAACGCTATCTAAACACTTAGATAATAGAGAAATATTTGCCCTCTCGGCCCAATCATTGATTTCGAACTCTATTTTTGTTTTATTATCTCGATTAAGTTCTAATTCAAACTTTTTTAAATTCATTTTTTAATTAAAATAAAATTTTTAATCTCATCTAAATCATAAAAATAATCAGCTGCTTCTTTCAGTCGAGAAGAAGTATTTCTGGAAAAACCTGCTACCTCAACAATATTCCCTTGATTTTTTAAATAATCAACTAAAGGCAAAAAATCACCATCACCAGTAACTAATACTATTGCATCAACAAATTTTGACATTCTAATCGCATCAACAGCTATTCCGACATCCCAATCAGCCTTTTTTTCTCCTCCAGGAAGATGAATCATTTCTTTAATCCTTAATTCAATTCCCTTTTTAGTTAATGTTTCGAAAAATGATATTTCTTTAGAACTGAAATCAGATTTAATCACATAAGCAATTGCTCTAATTAAATTTCGTTCATGGGTTAATATTTTCACCAGATTACTGAAGTCAACTTTTTTGCCATAAAAATTTTTGGCTGAATGATAAATATTTTGAGTATCAATAAAAATAGCTACCCTCTGGGCACTATAAAGGAAGGAGTTCATATTTTCAAATCTTTCTTTACTCTTTTATAGCTTTCAAATGAGGTTTTTTCTAAATATTTCAACAATTTTCTTCGGTGAACTACTTTTAAAATTAAACCTCGTTTAGAATTCATATCTTTAGGATTCTTTTTTAAATGTTCAGTTAAATTTAAAATTTCTGAAGTCAAAAGAGCTATTTGCACTTCTGGCGAACCAACATCTTTTTCGTGTCTTTGATGTTTTTTGATTATCTCTTGTTTTTGTTTTGTCCTCGCCATATTTTAATTTTAAAATATTATTTATGAAAAAACAAGAAAGAAAAAATGAAGCTAATAAATATATTTTAAAATTCCTAAAATATTTAGATATTGTTAAAGGAAGATCGCATAAAACGATTAAAGAATATGAACGAAAATTAATTAAATTTTTCAACTGGGCTAATTGGCTTAGTCCTCAAAAAATAAATAAAGAAATTATTTGGCAATTCAGGGTTTATCTGAATGATCAAAAATTAGATAAAAAAACGCAAGCTTATTATTTAATAACATTAAGAAATTTCTTAAAATTTTTAAAAAACGAGGGGTTAGATGTTATTGATCCGCTCCTAATTGAACTTCCTAAAGTAAAAAGAAAAGAAATAGAAATTTTAAGTGAAAAGGAGTTAAATAAATTTTTAAATAGTATTAATTTAGATAACCAGAACTTGAAATCTTTGCGAGATAAAGCTATTTTAGAATGTCTATTTAGTACTGGTTTACGAGTTTCAGAATTATGTAATTTAAATAGAGATATTGATTTAGAAAAAAGAGAAATAGTTGTTAAGGGTAAGGGAGACCAAATAAGATTAGTTTTTTTATCTCAACGAGCAGTAGAAGCTTTGAAAAATTATCTTCAAAAAAGAAATGATAACTTCCCTGCTCTTTTTATTTCTTTAGCTAAAAATAGTTTTGGTAAAAGAATTACCCCGCGTTCAATTCAAAAAATTATTAAATATTATGCTCAAAAAACAGGTTTAACTAAAAATGTTCATCCTCACTCTCTTCGTCACCAATTAGCTACAACCTTAATTGCTAAAGGAGTTGATATTAGATTAGTTCAAGAACTTTTAGGTCATAAAAGTATTTCAACAACTCAAATTTATACTCATATTACTAAACCGAAATTAAAGGAAATCTTTGAGAAATATATAGATAAATAATCTTAGAAATACTCGGAATTTTTTAATTCATCAAAAAAAATTGAAATTACCTAATTTTTATTTCGCTTGTTTAGTAGTTAAAATAAAGAGGGTGATAATGATCACAAATGCTGCGCCTAATCCCAACCAGGGAAGCCAAGGATAGCGTTCTATTATTCGACTCTCTTCAGCATCACAAGCATCACCAAGGCCATCTGAATCTGTGTCTAATTGGTTTTGATTAGGATAGTTAGGACAATTATCTTGAGAATTTATTATTCCATCCTGATCAAAATCATCACAAGCATCACCTCGATTATTATTATTAATATCTTTTTGATCTGGATTATAAATCGTTACACAATTATCATAAATATTTGGAATTTTATCATTATCGGTATCGGCAATAATGTATTTAGGATTATCTCGGGAAGAAATTGTTCTTGAAATTATTAAAACCTCTTTCGCTGAAGCCAAATTACCGCTTTCTCCAGTAGGAATATTTACTGATCTATCTGGATTAAAATAAACTCGATAAGAATGATTGGGTTGAGCTAAAAATCTAACAGCTTGAATATTAACTTTGGTAGCATTATCTTGATTCAATTTTATTTCAGTAATCCGTAGGGGTTGACTATAGTAAAAAGTAATTTGCCAATTATCAGAGGTAGTTTGAGGAAAACGAATTGTAAGACCAAGCATTTTTTGTTTAGCAACTACAATTCGACTTTGTCCATTTACTAAAGCACGAATTTCAATAGAATTTGGTAAAGCAACATTATTATCAAGAAGAATGGTTAACATTGAAGAAGTAATTGGCAATGAACTAGATAAAATAATTTGTGCTTGACCTTCACCGTTTTCTGGTAAAAGGAATTCTGTATAAGTTTTTATATTTTTATCTATCATATTATTAACATCAGACACATTAGGTACTGTACTAACTGAAACAGGGGTCTCATTTATCAATATTTCTTGTTTAAAATAATACGGCACGAAAGAATTCGCCGTTTTATCTAAAACAGCAAATTGAGGAAGTTCAATAAAATCTTTTTCAAAAGGAACTTCAATAACGGTTGGAACTTTTATTGATAAACTATCTATATCTTTATAAAAACGAAAAGCGCTGATAATTGAATCATAATCAATGTTTTGTGAACTAACAAAGGAAACTAAAAATAAAAGTAAAAATATGCTAGCGATTAAATTAAGGCTAAAATTTTTATTCATTATTCGAACTATTTTCTAATATTAGTTTCTTCTTTGGTTTAATAAACACTGTGCTCATTAACAAAGCACCAATGAGAAAGAAAGTAATTATTCGAGCAGTAAGATTCATATACCAAACATCAACAAAAAGTAATCTTAAAACAACAATTCCCACCAGTGCGCCACCATAACGTCTAAAACCATTTTGATTATTAGTAAAACCATAAAGATAAGCAATAATACCTATTATCGTATAAATAGTAAGAGAAATAAGAACGGCAATATTGTCATCTCTCAATAAAGAATGTAGTGATAACCATAAAATACTATAAAAATATATTGATCCCAATATTAATAATGATGAAGTAATGTGCCAAAAATAAGAGTCAGCAATTTGTAGTTTATTAAGATAGCGCCAGAACAGTAAACCTAAACCAATAAGAGTTAAACCTAAAATAAGAAGAGTAAAAAAATCGTTGTGAAGTATTCCGCTTTCCCAATTAGAAGAATAAAAACTCTCAATAGATAAAAATATAGGTAATATTAAGAGCTGACTAATTCTTATAGAAATTTTTATATCTTGTAATAAAAGATAAGCAATAATTGGGATTATTCCAGTTTCAGCTATATAAGCAATTGTCAAGGTTGGACCACTTAATTCAGAGGCTGTAGCTGCTAGTAGTAATCCTAAACCTACTCCACCATAAACATAAAATGGTTCTCTTCTTTTGGTAATTTTGAATATAATAAAGCCTCCAACAGTAAATACAACTATCCAAAAAGAAAGCGATAAACTTACCCATTCGTCTTTCACGGCTGATAATGTCCAAAAAAGCAAAAATAAACCATTACCTCCCGCTGTTATTAAATCGGCAACAATTTTTTTATTTTCTTTTAGCTTAAGGATCCCTGTAGTATTAGTTATAAAAAATAAAATAGCAAAAGCATAAGCAAATGGGAGTAATTTGGAAATATTTGATTCAAAAAAGTAAGGTAAGCTGTAAAGAAAAATAATAATCAAAGAAACAAAAGTAAGTTCTCTTTGTCCTGTTAAAAAAACAATCCAAATTGCTCCCAAAATAACAACAAATAAATAAGCGAAAAGGCTGGTACCAACTTGTTCGCCTCCTGGAGAATTGGTTAATAAAGGAGCAATACTTGCTAATATTAAACTGGAAATTGAAAGGGGGCGACTATTATACTGAACGCTAACAAAAGCAACAAATGCTGTGCTTAAAAACATAATCATCAGAGCTGAAATGGGATTGAAGAAATTATAAAATATTCGTGCTGCAAAAATTGTTAATAAGATTGTTGTTGAACCAAGAACTAAAAAAACACTACCTTGAGTAAGATAATTTTTAATTCTCCAATGGCCAATTAACATAAACAAACAACCAAGAATAATTCCCAATGTAATACGTCCCGCTGGTCCAATCCAGTTATTAAGAAAAGCATAGGTGGTAAACCACCCCAAACCAATAAGTAATAACAAAGCACCAAGTTTAAGTAACCATTCTTCTTTTAACCATTTAATAAAATTAGAAAATAACGATGGCGGTAAGCTTGGTTCTTCTGATATTTGAGTAAAGAGTATATTAAATATTTTTTCTATATCAGATTCTAATAAACCATTAGCTAAAAGCAGTTTCTTAATTTCTTCTCTATCAACACCTTGATTAATCTGTTGTTTAATATAATCAATTAATGGCTGAAAGTTTTCCAATTTCTGATCAATTTGGTTTTCTGGTTGGTAATTTAACTCTGATTCTGTTTGAATATTAATAGATTCCTCAAGATTATCCAATCTTTCTTCTAACCTTTTAATTCTAGCCCGAATATTTACTATAGAAACAATAATTGAAACTCCAATTAAAAATAAAAATAAGATTAAAAAATCCATAATGCTATTAAATAAGCTTAAATTAAAAAATTTTATCACTAATAATTAAAATTACTAACAAAAATGTGGAAAAAAGAAAAATTTTTAGTGGGCAATGCAGGAATCGAACCTGCAACCTCTTGCTTGTGATGCAAGCGCTCTACCATTGAGCTAATTGCCCTTGATTTTTAAATTTATCTAAATTATAATTATAAATCTTAGTCTAAGAAGTGAGGTGTGTAAAATCCATAAATCCTCACCAGACCTAAAGATGAAAAAAAGAGAAAAAAAACAAAAAATTATTGAAGAATTGAAAAATTTATTTTCTCAGTATGAAAATATTTTTTTTATTAGTTTAAAAAATTTAAAAGTTAATCATTTAAACAAATTAAAAAAGGAATTATCTTTATTAAATTCAAAATTAAAGGTGGCTAAAAAAACATTAATAGAAATTGCTAATCAAAACATTGCTGAGATTTTAAAAAATCCAATTTTTAAAATACCTACTGGTATTATTTTTTCTAACCGAAATATTGATTTAGAAATTATCAACCTACTCGATAAATATAAAAATGAATTGAAGTTGGAAATTATTGGTGGATATTTAAATAATAGCTTTTATAGTAGTGAACAAGTTTTACCTTTAGCAAAATTTAAAAATAAAGATCTTATTTATTACAATTTGGTTAGCAATCTTAAAAATAATTTAATCAAATTAGTTTTTACTTTGAAACATCCTTTAATTAAATTTAATTCGGTCGTAAATAACATTAAACATAAAAATGCCAGATAAAATAAAAGAAATTATCGAGAAAATTGAAAATCTAACTGTAATAGAATTAAATGAATTAATAAAGCAATTGGAGGAAAAATTTGGTGTGGCTAATATGCCAATGTTTGTAGCTGGGGCTGGAACTGCACCAAGTCAAAGTCAAGAAACTGAAGCCAGTCCATCAAAAGTCAATGTTATTTTAACTGATGCTGGGGCGAATAAAATTCAAGTTATTAAAGCCTTAAGGGAAATCAATCCCCAATTAGGCTTAAAAGAGGCAAAAGAGTTTGTTGATAATCCTCCTCAAACTATTAAAGAAAATATCAGCCCCGAAGAAGCTAATAAAATAAAAGAAAAAATTGAATCTGCTGGTGGAAAGGTTGAAATAAAATAAAAAATAATTTAAAATATTAAAATCGAATAAGAAATCAAATTTATGGTCGAATTAAATATTTAGTTATTATAAAAAATGGAAAAAAACAAAAATGTACTAACAATAGTTGTCGTTTTAGTAGTTTTAATTGTTGTTGGTGTTTTAGCTTGGTGGTATACTAAACAAAGAGGATCAGTAACAGCACCCACAGGTCCTGCTCCAACAGAAAATGTTGAACCAACTCCAGCTGTTCCAGAAGTACCACCAGTACCTACGCAACCTGAAGTTCCAGCAACACCACCTGCTGGAGAATCAACAGAAACACCAACAGGTAACGTACCAAATCCTACAGGCGAATAATTTTTATTATTATTTTATTTAAATTGAAAAGCCTCCCGATAGCGGGAGGCTTTTCAATTTTATTTTAATATTTGGCCCCAAGGGGAATCGAACCCCTATTTCCACCTTGAAAGAGTGGTGTCCTAGCCGTTAGACGATGGGGCCATTTGATTAAAAATTAATAGGCACGGGTGGGATTCGAACCCACGTTTAACGGTTTTGCAGACCGTTTCCTAACCTCTCGGACACCGTGCCTTATTTTAAAATTTTATCAATATTTTGCATAAATCTCAACCCCGGATCATATCTAAAAAAAATTTTTTTAGGAATATATTTTAAGATTTTTAACTTATTAATAGCTTTTTTAATTTTAATAGTTTCTTTTCTTAAAAGATTAATAACTTCATCTTTTTTTTCATCAGGAAAAATACTTAAATAAATAAACATATCTCCCTTTTTTGTAGGCAAATTAATATCTAAAACAGAAAAAATTATCTTGGGATCATCAATAACATCTCTCAGTACTAAAGATAAGTTTTTAATAACTTCTTTCTTTTTTCTATCTTGTTTCATTAATTTAAGTGATTAAATTATCACCTAAAACAATATCAGTATTAGTATTAATGATTAAACCGCACATTTCTTTTTCTTTAACTTCATTGACTGGAATTTTATTTCGTTCTAAACTAATTATTTTACCTTTACCAATTATTACTCCGTTTCTAACAATTAACACTCGGTCATTTAACTTAAATTTTCCTGAAATCACCTGACCTCCGACTGTTTTTTTATTTGGTGTCTTATTAAAAACTCCTAAAATTTCTAATTCACCTCGGTATTCTTTCTTTTCTTTTCTAATTTCTATAATATCTTTCAATTTATCTTCAATTTCATAAATAACATTAGCTTCAACCAAAACAAGATTAAGGTTTTTAATATCATCGTAAATATTTTTAGTTAATTTAAGATTAAAGGCAATCAAAATGCTATCAGTTTGCTTAGCTAATCTTAAATCTTCAGTAGTAATTGGACCAATATCTTCCTTAACTATTTTAATTTTCAAACTATGTTCTTGAGATAATCTTTCTAAAAGATATTCAATGGCTTCTATTGAACCCCACAAATCAGCTTTAAGAATTAAATTGATTTCTAAATTGTAGTTTTGAGAACTAAAAACAACTTGATTCTTAAAATTAATTTCTTTAACTCTTAATTCTTTTTTTAAATTCTCTAAATTTTCTTTATCAACCAATTTGAAAATTTCACCTGGTTGAGGTAAAGAATCAAACCCATTAATCAAAATAGGCATTGCTGGGTAAGCTTGATTAATTCTTCTGCCAAAAGCATCTTCTAAAAACTTTATTTTCCCTGAAGCTGTAGCTGTAGTTAGATAACTACCTACTGTTACTGTACCATTAGTTACTATTCCACCAACTAAAATACCCTTTTTAACATCTTTAGTTATTTCAAGAATATAACCCTCACCTTTAGCATTTTCGTCATGGGTTAATTCTAAAATTTCAGCTAATAATAAAATCATATCTAATAACTCATCAATACCGATATTTTTAATAGCAGAAATATTTACCGAAGGAATTTGACCGCCCCAATCTTCCACCAAAACACCCAATTCAGATAATTGTTGTTTAATTTTGTCTGGATTACTATTTGGTTTATCAATTTTATTAATAGCAACAATAAATGGTAAATTAAACTTTTTAATATAATCCAAACACTCGATAGTTTGTGGTTTGATTCCCTCATCAGCAGCAATAATTAGAATAGCGATATCAGCTATTTGAGCACCCTTTTCTCTTAATTTAAAGAAAGCAGAATGGCCAGGAGTATCAATAAAGGTAATTTTTTCGTTTTTGTAGTTAATTTCATAAGCACTCACTTTTTGAGTGATTCCTCCAGCTTCTTTATCAACAATTTTAGTATTTTGAATAGTATCTAGCAAAGTTGATTTTCCATGATCAATATGGCCTAAGATAACTACAATGGGTGGTCTTTTTTTCATAATTAAAAATGGGCAGGGAGGGATTCGAACCCTCACGCTTTTTTCAAGCACTGGGTCCTAAGCCCAGCGCGTCTACCAAATTCCGCCACCTGCCCTTATTTAAATTATCTTAATTATCTTAATGAATATAAAAATAATAAAAAACTAAGTGGGTTAAAATTTAATTACTTTATCAAAATTATAACACAGAAAAGATTTTAAAATCTTAAAGTTTTGAATTTTTTTTGGTTTTCTTATTATTAATTGTTAGTTTTTCAATCGAGGATAATACTGCTTCTTTTTCATCCCAAGGTATTGATTCTCCATCTTTAATAATAGATTTCTCCGCTCCTTTTCCTATTAAAACAACAATATCGCCTCGTTGAGCTTTTTGAATTAATGTCTCTATCGCTTGCTTACGATCGCTAATAATTTGATAAGGTTTTGAAAAATCATATTCTGATAGATAATTTTTTACCCCATGTTCAATTTCTCTCATTATTTTTAAAGGATCTTCGTCATAAGGATCTTCATCAGAAATAACAATTTCTGAACAATATTTAGCAGCTACTCTACCAATTTCTGGTCTTTTCCATTTATCTCTCAATCCTCCAGCCGAACTCACTAAACATAACAATCTTTTAGGTTTAAAAATTTCTAAAATATTTTTATAAAGTTCTTGGATTGATTCCGGAGTATGAGCATAATCAATAATTATTTTAAAGTTTTTGTAGGTAATGATTTCAAAATGTCCTGGTAAATTATCTATTTGAGGCAAAATATCTTTTACTAATTTAATAGAAATATCTAAACTTTTTAAAACTGATAAGGAAGCTAAAATATTATAAAGATTTTGTCTACCTAATAATTTAGTGGAATATTGAAAAGATTTACCTTCATTTTCTTCGTTTAGATTAAAATAACTTCCTTTGCTGGTTAATTTATATTTAACTATTTGCAGATGATCAGAGGTATTAATACCTTTTTCAAAACCAAAAGTAATTTTCCTTTCGGCTGGAAAAGAGAGAAAATATTCCGACTCATAATCATCAAAATTAGCTATAATAGTTTTTTTAATAACCTTTCCCCGGAAAATTTTTCTTTCTCCCTTCAATAAATTTTCAAAAAGTTTACCTTTTGCTCTTTTATAGTTATCAAAGCTACCATGATGTTCAATATGTTCGGGATGAATATTTAAAAATACAACAATATCAAAATCAATAAATTTGTGTCTGTTTTGCATTAATCCTTCAGAGGTGGCTTCAATAACAGCAACTTCGCATTGAGCATCTAATGATTTTTTAAGAAATTCTTGCAAATACCACCTTCCAGGCATAGTTATTCTTGATTTATTTTCTATTTCTTCATCTCCAAAATAAAAATACTGACTTGAAGAAAGAGAAGTTTTTATTCCTAAATTATTTAAAAGTTTATAAATTAAATAGCAGGTAGTTGTTTTACCTTTGGTACCGGTAACTCCAATAACAATAATTTTTTTTGAAGGAAATCTAAAAAATACAGCAGAAAAGAATGAATAAAGATAATGATAAAAATTTATTAAAAATTTAGGTATTTTTTTGCGAATTTTATTTTTTAACATACCTATCAATAATTTTTTCTATTATTTTATTAATTTCTTCTTCAGTTTTTAATTCTCTTCTCATTAAACTTTTCATCACTCTAATATGTTTTTTTAAATGCCTCGGTAATTTTTTCTTGAATTTTTGTTCTAATTTGTTCATATTGTCCGATGCCATCTTTAGGTATTAAACCATTAATATAAAAAAAATTCTCATCATCAACCTTAATTTCAAAATAATCGCTTAACCATAAATTTGTATTAAAATCCAAAATAATATCTATAAATTGCGATTTTTTTAACTTATCAGCTAAATTAAAAATTTCTCTATAATTCAAATTAGTTTCAATATTTCTTTTTGACTGAAGAATTAAATTGGTTAATTTTAAATATTCGTTAAAAGAAATATTCTTTAATCTCTCTTTGAGAGATTTAATAATTATAAACTGATTTTCCATTCTTGTAAAATCTCCTTGAGGGTAGTAACGAGAACGTAAAACAAATTCAATCCATTCACTGTTCAACTTTCTTTTGCCTGCCGGCAAAGTATAGCCAGTAAGAGCATCAGTAACTGGATACTTAAGATCAACCTCTAAACCACCTAAGATATCAACAATTTTTTTTATTATATGAATATCAAAAACTACATATTTTTGGACATTAAAACCAGTTAGATTAGAAACTTCTGCCAACAACTCTCTTTTTTTCCCTAAAGCATATAAAGAATTTATTTTATACAGATTATTATCAACCCTAACTATCAAATCTCTAGGAATGTGAATAATATAAGCTTTGTTTCGCTTCAAATAAACAACAAAGATTGAATCAGTATTTTCTCCTCCTTGATAACCATAGCCCATTTTTCCTAAAAATAAATAAGTTTCCGGTTTTTCTAACACAAAAAGTTGGGGTAATTCTTTTCTAATAAATTCAATTTTTTTAGTTAAAGTAATATTATTTAATAAAATAGCTAAAACGATAATCAACAAACAAAAAAAGATTAAATAAACAATATTTTTCATTTTAAGTTAAAAATGAATTCCCCGTTATGATAATCAACATCAATTTCTTTCACATTATGATATTCATTTATTTTATTTAAAATTTTTTCATAAATAATTTTATTAAAATAAGATGGAGAATAGCTAATTAAATAATTTTTAACTGAAGAAGAAAGATTGATTTGACAATTATGTTTTTTTATTAAGTCTAGATTAATTTCCTGAATCAATATTTCTAAAATTTTTTCTTTTTCGGAAAGATTAAGAGATTTAAAAACAATTATATCAGAGAAGGCTTTAACGATTTCTAAACCATAAATATTTATTAACTTATCCTTAATACTTTTCTTGATATCAATTAAAGTTTTACCTTTTTCTATTTCTTGATTAATAAAATCAGCGAAAAGATGAGAAATAGCAATAATAAGACAGTAATTTAATTCAATAATTTCTCCAGCAGCATTTTTAAAGTAACCATCGTTTAATATTGAAATAAAAATTTCTAAAACTTCTTTACTAGCTTCTTCAAAATTATCTAATAATATTAAAGAATAAGGATTGTTTTTAATTTCCGTAGTTAATTTGCCAGTATTGTTTATTGTCTCTTCGCCAATTAATGATTGGATATCTTTAATCTTACTTAAATCAAAATAAATAATCTTATTATTAAAGTAAATATTAGCTAAAATTTGAGCTAATCTTTTTTTACCTACTCCACTAGGACCAATAAAAATAAAACTAATGAGTTTTTTAACCGATTTAAGAACTTCAACAACATTTTTAACAGCAAACTCTTGATTAACAAATTTTTGATAAATAATCTCTTCTAAATTATCAAAAAAGTATTTTTCTAAGAAAATAAAATTCGAAAAGCCTGTTAGTTTACCAAAAACATCACCAACTATTTCTTCGGTAATAACTTTTAAATTATTTTTTTGACAAAAATTGACAATTTCTGTAACTAATTTTCGTGCATCTGATATGTTATTAAAATGATTTTTTGATAATAGGGCAATTTTTGTTAAAGCCTTTGGTTGAATAATAATTTTATTATTAAGTTCCAAAGCTAAAATTGTTAGTAAATCTTTTTCAGAAAAATTACTAATAGTGATAATCTTAAAAAATGTTTTCAATTGAGGAATTTTATCAAGTTTCTTCGGTGTTAAAGAAAGAAAAAGCTTAATTGGTGTTTGTTTAAGAAACTTTTCAAAAATATACCAATAATTTTTAAGCAAAAACAATGGCGGGTCGGGTATAAAAACAATAACTTGATCATCATCGCTTGCTTCTGTTAATAAAGAAATTAATTTATTTTCAAAATTTTCTCGTTCTTTATTGTAAATCTCTTCTAAATCTAAAAAGTTTATTTTTTTATTCAAATAACTCTCAGGAGTAATTCCTTGGTCAATTAACCAAATCAATCGTTTAATTAAAGTTCTTTTCCCTACACTTACTGATCCCACTAAGATTAATCGCCAATTTTCATTATTTAAAATCTGATTTAGTTCATCTTCATGCCCAATAAAAATATTTTGATTAAAAAATTGATTCTTATAAATTAATAAAAAGGCTGAATAAACATCGAGGAAGGTAATTTTTAATTTGAATAATAAATTCTCAACTAATGGGGTATTTTTTTCTAAAATAGAAAGTAATAAACCGACTGGCGTTATTTTTTCAAAATGAAATGTTACTGAAAATTTATAACTTTGGATAAACAAAGATTGTAAATTTTTATAAATTAAATAATGCTCATCAATTTTTAAATCTAATTTTTTACCGCTTTCAATATTTGTTAATAAATTATTAATTTCTTTTTTAATAGTTTGTGGTTTGATTTCTAATAAATCGAAAATTTTAATTATTTCTTTAAAATTTAAAAGTTGATTAACAATTGAGATATCAAGTTGATCGATATTCTTTGATTCAATAACAGCATTTAAAATTGCTAACTTTAATTGATTATCTAAATAATCTTCTAAATTTTGACTTTTCTGTAATTTTAAATTTTTTATCGGTAGGTGTTTAAAAATGATTAAGTCAAGCAAAAAAATAGTAAATATCCAAAAACCAATTAAATTTAAATACTTTTGTTCAGAAAAAAATAATCCTAAACTAAAAAATATTATTAAGTAATATAAACTAATTGAAATTATTTTAAATAATCGTCTTTGATAATTTTTTAAGCTTAAACTAAGTAAAAAATTATTCATTGAAAAAAATTATCCAACTAATTAAAAATGGTAATAACAACCAAAATATAATCATTATTAAAACGACAAGAAAAATCAAATTATACCAAATAAACCCTAACAAAAAATTAAGTAAATTAAAGGGAAATTTTTTATTAAGCAGATAATTTTTTTCAATAAATTGTTTGTTCTTATTTAAAACAGAAATAAAAAAAATAATAGCTTCGAAAAAATAAAATTTTAAGAATTTATAAAAAGGCTGACAAATTTCAATAACTAAAGAATAAATTAATTTCATTTTATAAAATTATATTTTCTTATTTTTAAAATAGAGTCTTGGGTGGTTCTTTGATTTCTTTTTTATGAAAATTACTATAATCAAAAATTCTTATTTTACCATATTCACCATCATAGCCTGGTTCAATAATTAACTGACCGTTATCTATTTTTTCTAAAGCTTGATAAACTTCTGGATATTTTATTTTCATTTTATTTTTATCAAAATTACCTACTAAAATTTCAATTTCCGGACCAAATTCTTGAACAATTTCCAAATAATTATCTAAAACTTTTTTACTCGTTGGATTGGTGTGGTAAATTTCAGCTAAGATTTCGCTTAAAGGAACTGTTTTTTTAAATGGGGGCCGATTATGATCAACATAATTAACATCTCTTTGAGCTAAACTTTCAACTCTATTCATAACTCCCACAGTGATTTTTCTTTGACAAATAGGACAAAGATAATTATTTTTTTTAGATTCATCAGGAGAAAACCTAATTTTGCATAATCTATGACCATCGTAATGATATTTACCTTCTTCGGGAAAAAATTCAATAGTCATCACAATTTTATTTTGATTATCTGGAGCTTTTAAGGCTTGATATAAATTTTGATAAGTTAAATTCTCTAATTCAAAAATAGTTGCCTCTCGTCCGATACGGTGAGGATAAGGAGAATGAGCGTCAGAAAAAGAAACAATAGAAATATTATCTAATTCTGAAATCCGCCAGTTCATTTGTGGATCTGAAGATAAGCCTGTTTCAACCGCTGAAAGATATTTTGTATTCTCATCAAAAGCTTCATAAATAGAATCGAAACCAGACATTGAACCATATAAAGAAAACCACGGGGTCCAGATATGCGCTGGAATAAAAATTACTCGCTCATTAATTTCTAAAGAAATTTTTAAAACATCGTTAGCATCTAAACCTAATATTGGTCGACCATCACTGCTTAAATTAGTTAAATGAGAAATTTTTTTATTAAATCTAAATACCGAATCGAAGTCAGGAAAAATAACCAAATAATGAATTCGCCTTACTTTTTTATTTTTACTATAAATAGAACTTAACTCGCAACTTAAGATAAAATAAACATTATCATCGTTATTTTTTAGTTTATAAATTCCATCACTAAATTCAACTAATTTTTCCTTCAATTCGTTTAACCACAAAGGATGAGTATAATCGCCAGTAGCAATCAAGTTTAAGCCTTTTAATTTTCCCCAATAATTCAAATTTTCTAAATTTAAATTTTTTGAACAACCGCGAGAATATTTTGAATGAAGATGTAAATCAGCTGTGATTTTCATTTAATTTTTGCTTATCTTCTTATTTATAAGAGATGGTCGGCAATTTTGCTCGCAGCATAAGATTCAGGTTTAATTTTTACTTCAAAACCATAACTTTTAATGAGATTAATAATTTCTTTAATAACACTTTTACTTTTTCCATTAGTTCCTAAATCTAAATGAACTTCAAAATCAAATTTAAGTCTTTCGCTAATCAAAAGCTTAAAAAGCTTTTCGCTAATATTTAAACTTAAAATTGCTTCTTGCCACAGACGAGAATAAAGATCATAATTTTTCAGAGAAAAACTTCTTCGCCAAAAATATTTAGCTCCCTGTCCAACTCGATGAATAACAATCACAGAAATAAATTCAACACCTTTGATTCTATTTTCTGAATCAGTACCAACAAAAAGCTTATAATTATATTGAGGTTTTTCTAAAATAAAATTTTTGATAATTCGAACAACTTCTTGCGAGGAGACTCTTTGGCCATAAGCTGTTCGAAATTCATTTATCATAAGTTAAGTTTTTAATTTATCTATTTTAAAAAATTCGTAATAAATTTCAACTAAGATAACCGAGAATGGTAAAACTGTTAAAATACCCAAAATTCCTCCAAGTTTAGCACCAATTAAAATGGCTGATAAAGTAATGATTGGTCGAATTTCGAATACTTTGCGAGCAATTAATGGAATTATTAAATTATTTTCTATTTGTTGAATTAAAATAAAACCACCGATTACCCAAAAAATTTTATCTGGATCATTGGCTAAGGTAATAAAAATGGCAAAGCTTGCTGAAATAATAGGACCTAAAATAGGAATAATTTCTGTCAAACCAGCAATAAAAGCAATTAAACCCGCATAAGGAATTTTTAAAACAAACATTAAAATATACACCAAAACAGCGATAATAATCATTAAAAATATTTGAGCAGAAAGCCAAAAAGCAAATTTTCTTTTTATTCTGATATATAAATTAAGATAAGGTTTTTGGTTTTCGCTTAAAAAAAACTTAAAAATATCAGTAATAAAATTGGGTTGAGTAGCAACATAAAAAGAAAGAATGATAATTAAAATAAAATTAAAAATACCTCCCAACAGATTAAAAAAATAAGAAGAAAAATTGAATAATGTTTCAGGGGTATTTTTTAAAAATCCAGAAAAATAAACAGATAAATTTTTAATACCATAACTTTCTAAAATATCTTGAATTTGTGGATAAACACTTTTAATTTCTTTAATGATGATTGGCAGAAGAACATAAATTGAAAAAATTAATATAAAAACAAAAATTAGATATATCAAAATAATATTAATAAAAAAAGGGATTTTCAAATATCTTTTTATAGCAATTGACCATTCCTGAATAGCAATACCTAAAACAAAAGAAAAAAATAAAATAAAAAAAATATCTCTTAAGTACCAAAGCAAAATTATAAATGTTGGCACTAACCAAAAATAAATATTTTTCAAAATTTCTTGCTGCATTTTTATAATTATAAACCTAAAAATTAAATTTTTAGTGTGGGGAAAATTTCTAACTTGTCTGAACTAATAGCTTGTTGAGTAAAAAAATAACCAGTAAAAGCTATTTTAATTCCGTTATCAGTAGCTAATTGTTTTGGTGGAAAAATTAATTTATCTTTACCAAAATATTTTTTAAAAATTGATCTTAAGAATTGATTAGAGGCAACGCCACCGCTAATAATAATTGATCTTGGTTTAAATTTTTCATAAGCTTTTTTAGTTTTTATTAATAGAACTTCAAAAGCAATTTTTTGATAAGAGGCAGCTAAATCAGCTTTTGTATTATCATCCAGTTTTTTGTATTTTTTAACTTCTTCCACTAATTCCCAAAAGGCTGTTTTTAGGCCAGAAAAACTAAAATTAAAATTATTAGTCATTAACATTGGATAAGGTAAATTAAATATTGCTTTTCCTTTTCTAGCTAATTTTTCCAATTTCGGACCACCGGGGTATTCTAAACCTAAAATTCTAGCTGATTTATCTAAACTTTCTCCAACAGCATCATCAATAGTCTCGCCAATTTTTTTAAATTTAGTTAATGATTCAAAGTAAACTAAAATGGTATGACCACCAGAGATTAAAAGACCTAAAGCAGGAAAGTTTATTTTTTTAATCTCTTGAAAAATATTCAATCTATTTTGGGGTATTAAAACTGAATAAAAGTGGGCAAGTAAATGATTAACTGGAATAACTTTTTTATCCAACTTATTTGCCAAATCAACAACAAATTCTTTGCCGGCAACTAAAGCTGGAGGTAATCCTGGACCATTTGCAAAAGAAATAAAATCAATGTTTTTCTCATCAAAATTAATTTCTTGAATTAAGTTTTTGTATAAAATAGGGAGATTTTTTTTATGTTCTCGGGCAGCTAAAATTGGCACTATTCCGCCGTAAGGAGAATGGATCTTAAATTGACTTCTTAGTTTATGGTTTAATATTTTAAACTTAGAATTCTTAAACTCAATTAAAGCTAAGCCTGTTTCATCGCAAGTAGTTTCAATACCCAAAATGATCATCTATTTAAAAATATCAAGAAATAATTAATTTTTGAGAGTTGATATTAGTTTAATTAACTCAATAAAAAATTTTGAAATATAAGCAGTTATTATTTATTGACGACATTGAGGATATGTATTACTAACTTCTTGTCTATTACAGTTACAATTTTCATCAATAGTATTACCACCATACCTTTGCCAATCACCCCATCTACCATTATCCTGGCATCTTATGCGCCAATCACCAACAGAACCAGCGAACAAACATCTACACATTTCAACATTAACAGCATCACACCTAGCCCTAACAGAAGTACCTAAAGCATTAACAGTACCTGTAGCATAGTATGTTCCACTTGCAGTAAAGGTAACTGATGTAGAAAAAATGGCTGTTGATGAATTATAATATGAAGACCAAGATATAGTTGAGGGTGAACCTCCAGAAGTAGCAATTTCTAAAGTAAAGGTAGCATAACCTATATTTTGATCAGAAGTAGCAGTTAGGGTGTAGACAGTGCTGCTATTTATTCTTACTGTAGTCGGGTTAACATTACAATTAAGAGATAGGGATGGCGGAGTTATGTTGTTTGTTACATAAATGGTTGCTGTGTTATAAGAAATTTTAATTAATTGATCACCCCCTCCACTTTTTACTAAAAACAAATTATATGTACCACTTGCAGCATTACTATTTATACCAAGATTTCTTGTTATAAAAATTCGATTAATATCTCTAGTCTGATCATAAAAATCGGTATTCGAAAAACTAAAATGAACAAAACCGGATGGATTAGATGTTATAACGCTATCAGCATTTGAAAGATTGGTTGGACAATACAATTTCTTATAATAAATAGAATAAGTAGTGGTGGCTGATTGATTGTTATTGTCCAAAATCACCATAGTAGATGTTGGAATAAGATAATATTGATCATCCCTACTTGCTGGATTTAAGGCAGTAGTTGAAGAAACAAGATAAAAATATATAGAACCAAAATCACTATTGCTTGACGAGGCTGAAATTTGCCACAATTCATAAGTACTTGTTACATTCCTGTTAAACATACCTTCAATAATACAATTATTTCCCTCAACTCTTCCATTTAAGCCTTCGCAATTATTACTTAACGAGGTTGATGTTGGGTTTGGTTCTTTTCGCTCAAATCTCAGATTGATCCCCGTAGTCGCGGGAATTTCTAATCTATAAAATGATTTATCTAAAACAGTGGTTGTAGGTGGTATAGCATAGAATTTATAAAAATCATCATATAGGTTTGGTTGTCTATTGATTCCCACTTGAACTAAACTTCCTAATGAATTAAAACGAGCATTTGGGTAAACAGATAATTTCAACCCTCCTCCTGATTGTGCGCCTAAATAATTGTTTAAATAAAATAGAGCAAGAAAAAGAATAACTATATTAAATAAAAATAATAAAGTTTTTCTCCTATTTAAAGCAAACATATTAAAAATTAAATTTTTATTTAATTAAATTTTAAACTATTTAAAGTTTATTTTCAAGATATGTCAAGGTTTTGTGTTAAATTTAACCCAAAAATAACTTTAATTTTTGAATCAAAAAATCAATATCGGTTTTATTAGTTTCGCGACCAAAAGAAAATCTTAGACTACAATTAGCTCTTTCAGGATATATTTTAGCCACTACTTGACTAGGGATAATTGCTCTTGATTGGCAAGCTGTTCCTGCTGAAACATAGATATCATTCTGATCCAAATACAAAAGTATTTCCATTGAAGTTTTATTAGGAAAATAAATATTAATAATTTTTGGAGTAGTTATTTCTAAATTACCGTTAATTTTGAAATCAATACCGTTTTTCTTTAATTGATTTAAAAAATAATCCCTGATTTCTGTCAAATGCTTTTTTAATTTTTCTCTTTCTTCAACAGCAAATTTTAATGCTTGAGCAAAACCAACAATTAAGGGTACATTTTCTGTACCTGGCCTTAAATTAAATTCTTGCTCTGAACCAGAAATTAGTTTTTCTAAAATAATATTAGATTTTTTGTACAAACAAGCAATACCCTTTGGACCATAAATTTTATGTCCAGACAATGTCATTAAATCAACGCCTAACTTTTTTACAGAAATTTCTTCAGTTAAGGGTGCTTGACTAGCATCAGTATGAAAATAAATTTTAATTTCTCTTTTTTGATTAATCCCAGTTAAGATTTCTGAAATTTTTTGAATTGGTTGAATAATACCAATTTCGCTATTAACATAATGAACAGAAATTAAACAGGTGTTTTCTTTAATTAATTGAACGATTGAACTATATTTTACAAGGCCATTATTATCTAATGGTAAAAAGTCAATTTCAATTAAATTATTTTTTTTTAAATCTAATAAAACTTCACTTACTGAAGGATGCTCAATTTCGGTGCTTATAATATGAGGTTTAATTTTCAGTCGATAAAATAAACAATAAACTAAACCCTTGATAGCTAAATTATTGCTTTCAGTTGCTGATGAAGTAAAAATAATTTCATTTAAATAATCTGCTTCTAATAAATTTCTAATTAAATTTCGCGATTGATCAACAGCCTTAAGAGCTAATTGACCAAAACGATGAATACTAGAAGGATTAGCAAATAGTTTTATGAAATAAGGCTTCATTACTTCAAAAACTCTTTTATCAACAGGTGTTGTTGAGGCATAATCTAAATAAATCATTTTAACGAGTGGTAGTAGCAATTACTCCAAAAATGTCATAAACCGGTCTTGCCCATATAGTATTTCCTGACACAGTAACGGTAGTCGAGGCTCCTAAGGAACAATAATCTCTGTGTGGATCAACGGCAAAAAGAACAAAAAGATATCTTTTATCCGAAACAGGCAGGCTTATAGTATAATTAATTGTTTCTAAAGACGTACAATAAATAGTATTTCTATCTGGGGGAAATCGAGATAATCTTTGAGTTGGTTGATTAAGAGGCACTGAATCTAATCCAGAAAAATCTATTCTATCTCCTGAAATAGAATTGTCTCGAGTATTATATCTACTACCATAAATTCCCCAACAGTCAATTCTATTTTGTCTATTTTGATTATCATTTCCATATTGACACAAAACATAAGCTCTCTCGCGTGTAGTCTGAAAGGTAAGAGATAAATCACAATTATTATTATGAGCCACGATGGACAGGTTTGTTAAAATCTGAAAAGAACCTGATAATGTAATAATTTGACAATTAATTTCACCCCCTCCACTCGTTCCTGAGCCTGTACCACTTCTAGTTCCATTTGTCCCTGACCCAGTTGTTAAACTATTGTTAGGTAATGAACTTATTGAAGCACCTTTCTCCAAAAATGATAAAATTATCACTGGAATAGAATAAACTGAAATCAAAAGAGCTAAGCCTAAAACTACATAAGGAAGATTTTTCTTAACTTCGTCGTATTTTTTGAAATAAAATAAGATTCCTAAATAAATAAAAACTCCGGCTGAGCCTAAAACTATTATGGTTTGTAAAATTCTTAATAAAGTATTAAGGATTCTTATGATTTCTTCCATTTTTAAAATTTAGGTACTAATACTCGAATTAAATCAAAAATTATATTTCGGTTAATAAATATTATACCCAATAAAATTATTCCTAGAATAATAAACAATAAAGAGGTTTTAAATTCTCCATAATCTTTTTTTTGCCAATAATTTTTAACCCCTAAATAAATAAAGCCGAAAATGGCTAAAAAAATAGCAAAAAGAAGTAAATATTGGGCTAAGTTAGAGAAAAAATTAAGAATTGGTTGAGTAATATGAGAAAGCATCAACTATCTTAAGAATGAAAAAATTATTAATGGAATAGAAAAGGAGGCAATAATAAAAACAATTCCTAAAATAATGAAAATTAATTCAGAATGCCAATCTTTTCCTTGACTAGTTGTATATTTAATTCCAGCAATAATTAACAAAGCAATTCCTAAAATTAAACCTAAATTAAAAAATATCCACAACAAACCTTCAAATTTACATAAAAAATAGTCTAAACCAGAAAGATTAGCGCATCCAACTTCTTTACCAATTTGAGCAAGAACTTCATTCAACATTAAAATATTTTATTAAAAATTAATTCTAATAATTTCTGGCTCAGCTAATCTTAATGTTGTACTACAATTACTAATATTCAATATTGAATACTCAATTTGTATGAAAGTGTTTTGAGGTAAATTAATAGGTAATTGTACAATATTTTGCGATTCATTAGCTTCATAGGGTAAATTAAAAGAAAATGTTTTAGTAAACCTTCGCCAATCTAAACCTATAACTTCACCATTTTGGTCTAAATTAATATTAGTAGCATTAGCTGCTTTTATTGATAAAGTTAATCGGCAAGTTCCGTTATTTGTTGGTGGATTTTGAAGGTCGTAAGAAAATCTTATATAAAACGGTGGATCAAATAAAAAATAATCAGCGATATTTGTTAACCAATTTGAGCTTGAAAAGAAGTTTTGTAGTGCTCTAAAAAAATTAGTAGTAATAATATTTCTGCTAATTCTGAATGTTTGTACTCCATAAATTTCTACATCAATACTTTGCAAAACAACTTCAACTCTTGTAGATGGTGTTCTTAAATCGTATTGTGATAAATTAACATTACAATTATCTGAAGAAAAATAAAGGCGAAGTGTATCACCAGGTCGAACATTTAAAACGTTAATCTGAATCATATTGGGTGTAGTGTTAACTTGAATATTATTTCTTGAGGGTAATGTTTGACCGCTTCTAAGATTAAAAACTAAAACATTTAAACTACAATTATTATTACTGCTAGCAATAAAATTAATATTATTATCAGCGTAGGTTATTGATGAGGGATCAATATTTATTCTACCACCTCTTTGTTGCTGTTGTTGATTTTGTTGACCTTGATTTTGCTGTCCTTGATTTTGTTGATTAACAGCAACGAAAGTACCTCCTGATAATCCCCTTTCTAAAGCAACAACAAAACTCATGGCTAATACTCCAACCACCACCCCTAAAAGTCCATAATAAAAACGACTGTGTATCTGGCTAGCATTTGTAGGATTAGTAATATACAGTATTCCTGCCCAAATTAAGAAAATTACACCCAAAAATAAAGTTAAAGTATAGAAAAACCTAAGAATATAAGTTAATAACCATAAAGCACATTGTCCTATGCCTTGCTCACAATAATTTACTCGGGGTATACCTCCTTGTTGGCTACTTGGTCCTACATAAATGGATACTAACCTATTATTTTCAATTTTTACATTTAAAACAGCTAAATCTAAAACAGCATCTGGTGATATTTGTAAATGCTGAGCTAATCGATTCCTTTCAGCTTGATCAGTTTTAATTACTTCATCAGCTGCTTGAGTTAAAAGAATATTCCAATTACCATAATTTTCTCTAACGGCTTGATTCACGGAAATTTGAGGATCATTACTAACTATAGTACCACCACTAACCGCAAAAAGTGTGCTGGTATTATAAATTCTATTTAATAATTCAGCTGCTTTCGCTCTAACTTTATCTATAAAGGTAGAATCAGTAATTTCTCTAATTTCTCGTGAGGTTTTTATTCCGAATTGAAAAGGATTAAAAAAATAATCTTGAGCAAAAACTAATAAGGGTATAAAAATTAGTAATATTAAAATTTTGATAATATTTTTGTTCATTTAACCGCGGGTTAGGCTAAATTCAATAGCTTTAACTAAACTAAAGGCTAAAATAGTAATTATAGCTCCAATAACTGCCCATAAAAGATATTTTTTAGCATTTTCATCATTTGGTTTTGTAGCAAATAATAAACCACTATATATTATAAACCCAACTGATAATAAAAGTGAAAGAGTATAAAGTAAAGTAAGAATTTTTTGAGCTAACCATAACATACACCTACTTAATAATCCTGGTGGTATTGGTTGACCTCTTAAAACATCGAAAATTGTTATTGGAGTACAAACTCTTTGAGGGATAAATTGAAGTTGCTGAGCATAAATATTAGGAATATAAAATATATTAAGGAAAATTATATTAAGAATAAACAAAGTTAAAATAATTTCTCTTTTCATTTTCTAACCAAATTTTTTAACCAACACTACCCGTTCTTACAACATTTTCAATTAATAAAACTAAACTATAAGAAATTAAAGCAACAACTAAACCAATAATTATCCAAACTAAATTTTTGCCTAAATTTTTAAACTCACCTGGTTGAAGAATTATTCTTAATCCTGTTAAGGCAATTAAAATTATTGAAAAAGCTAAAGAAAGCCAAATTAAAATTCTAAATAACCACCAAAATAATAACAGCAGACAGGGTAAGATATTATCACAAACTAATGGAGCTGGGATTGGCTCTGAGGAAGGTAATCCAAATTGTGGATTAAAAGGATAATTAAGTGTTTGGAGAATAATAAAAAGATTCATAATCTATTTCATCTTTTATCCTCCCAATTGACCACTTTGAATAAATTGAGCTAAAAGATTAACCACTGCCCAAGATATCAAAGCAATAATTAATCCTACTATTCCATAAACAATTTTTCCCTTACCTTCATCAAATTTTCCTTGAACAATTATTAATATACCTGCCCAAGCAAAGAAAATAACAGCAAAGGCTAAAGCTAACCAGATCAATACTCTAAAAACTATTTGAAATATAGTTAAAATGGTTTCTCTTGGATTATCAGATATAACACCTGCTTGAGGATTATCTACTGGAAATTCTGGTAAGTCTTGACCATTAATATAAAAGGGTACAAAAAGCGAGAGAAAAAGATAAACTAAAAAACTATAAATAAATACTTTTTTCATTTTTTAAAAATTTTAATTTTAATACGACCTAATGTTAATTTATAATTACTAATAATTATAAAATAAAATTAATTTAAATTTAACTTAAATTTGTGGATAATGTTAGCTAAAATTCATTCAGCGATTTTAGATGGTTTAGAGGGAAAAATTATTGAGGTTGAAGCTGGTTTAATGAACGGATTAAATAGTTTTTCTATTATTGGTTTAACAGATAAGGCAATTCAAGAAGCTAAAGAAAGGGTAAATTTAGCTCTTAAATCAATCAATGCTAAACCGCCCGTCAAATTCAACAAAAGAATAGTTATCAACTTAGCTCCAGCGAATATTAAAAAAGAAGGTTCTTATTTAGATTTAGCAATCACAATTAGCTTCTTAATAGCTTCAAAACAAATAAAAAAACCAACAAAAAAAATTTTATTCTTAGGTGAACTTTCTCTTGATGGAAAATTGAGAAGAATAAAGGGAGTTTTGCCTATTATTTTAACTTTACAAAATGATTTTGATGAAATTTATTTACCTGAAGAAAACTTAAATGAAGTAAAATATTTAAAAATTAACAAAATTTATCTATTTAAAAATCTAAAAGAAGTTATCGATCATTTGGAAAAATTAAAATTAAAAGAAAGACTAAAACCAGAAGAAATTATTCCAACTGATGATAGTGACCAGGATTTAAGTTTTATAAAAATATCGGATTTTATTTTTAGAGCATTATTAGTGTCAGCCAGTGGTAGGCATAATTTACTTCTCTTTGGTCCACCAGGAACGGGTAAAACTTTAATCGCTAAAAATTTAATAAACTTATTACCAAAATTAACTTATCAAGAAGCAATTGAGGTGAGTAGTATTTATAGTGCTTGCGGTTATGAATTAGATAAATTGATTTTTTTACCACCATTTAGAAATCCTCATCATTCTTCATCAGCTACCTCAATTATAGGTGGTGGACAAAATCCAAAACCTGGGGAAATTACTTTAGCTCATAGAGGTATTTTGTTTTTTGATGAATTGCCTGAATTTAAAAGAGATATTTTAGAAGCCTTAAGAGAACCATTAGAAAATGGTGAAATTACTATTGGTCGGGCTAAAACTACTGTCAAATTTCCGGCAAAATTTTTATTTATCGGTGCCTACAATCCTTGTCCATGCGGTTTTTATAATGACCCTCAAAAAGAATGCCGTTGTACTTTAGCTGAAATAAATAAATATCATAAAAAATTATCAGGGCCAATTTTGGACAGAATTGATATTCAAATTAATGTACCTAGATTAAAATCGAAAGAAATGTTAGCTGAATCTAATTTGGATTTTAAAACTATTAGAGAAAAGATAAAAGAATTAAAAGAAAAACAATTTAAAAGGCAAAATAAATACAATAGCGAACTTTCACCAAAAGAAATTAAAATTTATTGTCGAATAGATAATTCGGCTGAAAAATTATTATATCAAGCTGCTGAAAGGCTTTGTTTATCTCCCAGGGGTATTCATAAAATTATAAAAATTAGTAAAACAATTGCTGATTTGGAAAATAAAGAGATAATTAATCAAGATCATATTGCCGAAGCTTTACAATATCGATTAACTAATTCAGATTTCTAATGATTAATTTAAAGAAATTACAATTATTACGATTAAATAAAAATAAAATAAAAAATAAACGAATTATTGTTAGGGTAGATTACAATATTGAACTTAAAAATAAGAAATTTGAAGATCGGTATAGAATTGAAAAAAGTTTACCTACAATTAAATTTCTTTTAACTCATCAAGCAAAACAAATAATTTTAATCACCCATTTAGGTAGACCAAAAAATAATAAAGATAAAAATCTATCAACTAAAAAGATATTACCTTTATTAAAAAAATATTTTAAAGAAGTTAATTATTATTATTGGCAACCGGGAAAACCAATACCGAACCATCAATTAATTATTTTAGAAAATATTAGATTTTTTAAAGAAGAAGAAAATAATGATGAGAAATTTGCTTATCAATTAAGTAAGATTGGGGATGTTTTTGTTAATGAAGCTTTTTCTGTCTCCCATCGTCGACATTCCTCAGTTTATCAATTGCAGAAATTTTTGCCCACTTTATATGGCCTTAATTTTGAAAATGAAATAAAAAATTTAAACAAAGCTTTTAAAATAAAAAGGGGGGTAGGAGTAATTATTGGGGGTATTAAAATAGAAACTAAATTAGATTTAATAAAAAACTTTTCAAAAAAAGCTGAATTAATTATTTTAGTTGGAGCAATCGCTAATACATTTTTAAAAGCAAAAAATTTCGAAGTGGGAAAATCTATAATTGATCAAGAAAAAATTAATGATGTTCGGCAATTATCAAGTAATAAAATAATCATTCCTTTTGATTTTCAAACTAATAAAGGTTATCGTCATTTAGGAGAAATTAAAAAAGACGAAATTATTTATGACATCGGACAAGAAAGTATTCACTCTTTTATTGATTCGCTTAAGAATTGCCAACTAATAATTTGGAATGGACCATTAGGATGGATAGAAAATAAAAAATATTCTCTTGGTTCTAAATCTTTTGCTCGGGCATTAGCAAAATTAAAAGCTTATAAAATTATTGGAGGGGGAGAAACATTGTCGGTTGTTCATTCTTTAAATTTAGAAAATAAATTTAATTTTATTTCCACTGGAGGAGGAGCGATGCTTTATTACTTAGCTTTTGAAAATTTACCTATCTTTGAAAATAATATTAAAAAATGATTGAATTATTATTTCAACCTGTAATCAAAAATTCTTTAATAGCTCTATCAGTTATTTCTTTTATTTTTCCGTTATTAGGTATTTTTGTTATTATGAGAAAAATTTCTTTTTTAAGCGAGGGGATTGCTCATTCTTCTTTATTGGCTCTAATTTTTGCTTATTTTTTTTCCTTTAATTATTTACTTTTAGGTATAGTTTGGGCTATTATTTTTACTATTTTAATTTTTTATTTAGAGAAAAAAACCAATCTACCAGTTGATGCATTAATTATTATTCTTTTTATCATTAGTTTATCTTTAGGAGTAATATTATTTAGTTTATCATCATTTCGATCTGATTTAATTTCTATTCTTTTTGGTAATATTTTAACAATTAATTTTAGTGATTTAATAATCATAATTATTTTCAGTTTTATTATCTTTCTTTTTTATCTTAAAAATTTTAAAGATCTACTTATGATTTCTTTAAATAAAGAATTAGCCTATGCTGAAGGTATTAAAGTAGATAAAAAATTACTTCTATTTTATATATTTTTAGGGATAACGGTTATTCTGGGAATAAAAATTTTAGGAATAATTATGGTCAATGCTTTATTAATTTTACCTCCCTCAATTGCTATGCTTATTTCTAAATCATTTAAAGATTTAATCGTTAGAGGAATTATCTTGGCAGAAATAATTTCTCTGGCTGGATTCTTTTTAGCTTATTTTTTAAATTTTCCCATTGGACCAACTATTGCTCTGTTGGGGGGTTGTATATTTTTACTTACTTTACTAATAAAACGAACTTATGTTAAAATTTAATTAATGGAAAAATATAGAAACATTAACTCAACTTTGCTTTGGATTTGCGGTTTAAGTATTGTGGCTTATTTTATTTTTCTTCCAATAAACAACACTAGACCGACTCCGGCAAAAATTTCTCCTATTGAAGAAAATAGGTTATTAAAATTAGAAGCTAACCCATTGCTTTTGTTTAGAGACGAGAAAGAGGTTGAAGAATTAATGACTACTACTTCAACAACAACAACCGAAGAATTCCCTAAAGCCCTAACGCCAATAATTAACGAATAATTTTTTAGCTAAATCAAAGGGGTTGCTACCAACAACTGAAAAGGCGTAAATTTCTAATGAACCAATATCAGAGTTAATTTTATTTGATTCTCCACGATTAACCAAAAAGCCTAATAAAATTTCTTTTGTCTCTATTAAAAATAAATTAAAGTTTTCTATACCTAAAGTTAAATAAGAATAAACTAAACAAGCTAATTGATGAATATTGTCTTCAAAATTTTCGCTAAAAAATAATACTTCATCATCTTTAAACGGCGTTAAGCTAACGATAATATTAAAATCATCAAATTTTTGAGCTAAATCTAATTCAGTAGACAGAAAAAATAAATCATCTAAATAATTACTGTGGTATTCAGTTTGATAATCGGCGAATCTCTTAAAAAGATAATCTATTTTCAGTGGAAGAGTATCTAAAGCAAAAATTTGTAAGTGAGGATGAAAAATGCTTGCCCCTGATCGATAACCATAATTCCAAATAATTATTCTATTTTCTTCTTGAAAATGTAAAAACCATTGATAAGCCAAAAGAAAAGAATTTTTAATATCTATTTGGTTAATTTGATGATTTTTAAAAATAACTAAAGAGTGATTTTTAGCGGATTTAGCTAAATTGCTAGCAGTGATTGCTGATTCATTTTCTAACCTACCGAACTCATCATAAGGAGTATAATTGATTGGATTACAAAAAGGATCGTATTCATTTTCTAACAATTTTGATTCTTTTTGTGGTTCCTTTCTTTTTGCACGCCAGATATTAAAATGTGTTTCTTGATTTAAAATTTTATTTCTAATAATAACTATCTCTTGGTTTTCTGCTTGTTGATATTTTTCTCTTAATTGTTCTGGTAAATATATTTTGGTTTTTTCTTTTTTTACTTCAAATAATCTTTCAAATATTTTTTTTGCCGATAGACTAAGTCCTGGTATTTTTTGAAATAATTCTTCCATTCTAGCAGAATCTACTTTATTTTAATTTATAAAAGATTGATATTGGTAAATTAGTTATTTTAAGTGTTAATTTTATTATATTATATCAACCTTCCCTTCAAAATTAATAATTAAATCAAATTGTTCAGCGTAATAGTTCTAAATTACTTTGCATTAGTTTGCAGTTTATTTCGTAGCTTCATATAAAGCCTTAATTTCATCTTCTGATAATGCTCGATTATAGATGCGAACTTCATCAAAGGTTGTTCCTTTTGCTGCATCTACGCACGTGGGGTCATATATTCCTATATTGATTTTTCTTGCATCTCCATATGAAGCTGACAAATTATTAGCTGATCCTCTAACAATTGTATCTATGTACATTCTGTGAGAATTTTTTGATTTTTCAAAAACATAAGCATACATATGCCAAATATTATTAGATGGCGCTGAAAAAGAAAAGCCGGTGTCTTGTTTATTGCTGTTAGCTACATAAATATAAGAATGGTTTTTAACCCAAAAACCATTACAACACCCCGTAATTCCATATTGAGTGCTTAGATGAAATAAGGTATTAGCGCCAGAATTATAATTATCCCAAAGAATTATAGTAAAATCATTCTGTGGTAGCTTATATAAAATACTAGTGGAAGGGATATCTTGGTAAATACCAAATTGATCGTTTCTACAACCAGTACTTGCACTAGAATTATATTTTAATCCATAACCACTTTTACCAGATGTCCATATTACCATTGATGAAGATGGTAGTATTGTTAGATCTATACCATAACCCGATAAATCTTTAGTCGTAGTTCCACTTCCTTCATCAAATGGCCAATAACCTACAAGACCTGATTGGAAGGTTGAAAGCTTTTTATTAGTTCCTGCTTCATAAAGAAGAGGTTCGATACCTTCATCTTGAATAGCTGGTAAATAGTTACTTTCTGGTTTTGCTGATAATTTATAACTCCCCCCAACAACAAAACTATAATAATAAGGAGGTTTATTAATAGGATCAATAGGTAATCTATCTAAATTAACAACAGAAAAAGAATTAAAAGGAATAGGAATCCAACCATTACCAGTAATATCTGTAGGAGTTGCTGAACATCTGTAAGACCAATCTGAAGGTAAAGAAGGTAATTGAGATAACCACGAAGAACAAGTTGAAGATGAATCTGGAAGAGAAATATAAACAACATTAGAAGAAGCATAATTTAGTTCATTAAAAGTACCTCTATTAGATTCAGCAATAATATTAATCGCATATTCTATACCTTCAATATCTTGAATTCTTTGTTTATCTCTTATACCTTGAAAAATATTAACAGGTTTAATAAAAAAAATAGCGGTAGCGATTAAAAAAATTATTAAACCAAAAACAACTAAAAATTCAACAATAGTAAAAGAAAAAGAATGTTTTTTAATTATCATTATTTAATAACTTTAGTTATATTATAAAATTAAATTATTAGTTTTAAATACTGAATATAATAAAATTTTAAGTTAATCGAGTTTATAATTTAATTAAGGTGGGGTGGCAGAATGGAATTGCGCCGGCCTCGAAAGCCGGTGGGCTTAAACGCCCGTGAGGGTTCGAATCCCTCCCCCACCGCTTTTTAATTTTTAATAGAAAACTTTAGGTTTTTATAATTTTAATTTCAAGAAACTTATCTTTGTAATAACTTGTAAACCCCGTTACTCCAATGTATGGTTTCATTTTGTCATAACCTCCTTCTGTAGATTTTAGTGTTCGGCTAAAATATTATAACCTGTCTATTAAATTTTTTCTCTTTCCATAAAAAATTTAGTAAATTGTTCCCAATGAGAATTTTTATCTACTTTTTTGCGAAAATTTTGAAATTCCTTTTTTGTCATCTGCGCAAGAGTTTTTCTTTCACCTTCAGGAATAAAAATAAGAGATAATTTAGACCAATGATAAGGTTTTAATTTACCTAAAGGTTTATCTATTATTCCTCCTTTAATAATTCTTTTAAATAATTTTGGTTTCTTTCTTAAATTGTCAAGATAACAGAGAACCTCCTTAAATTCACAAGCTTTATCTTTATTTTTAACAAGAGTTATAATACCCTCGATGCCGATTGTTGTCAAGACAAAATTAGTAAACATCATTGGAAAGCCTTTAAGAGAATAAATAAAAAAACCGGCATCCATTGTTATTAAAGGTTTTCTTAAAATTTTGAAAGCATATTTAGCTTTATGAATAGCAATTTCTTCTAGTGTTCCTCTTGGTTCAGGTAATTCTAATTTTTCCCAAATTACTTTAATCCCATATTTCTTTAAAAAGTTTTTAGCTGAATTATATTTACCTCTATTTGTAGTAACAAAAATTATTTCTTTCATACCTTATTATCTTGATAATAAATTTTTTTTCAAAGTATGAGTAATAAAACTGGTTTTAAGTTTTTCTCCAAAATTGTTATTTTTAATTTGATGGGCGGGAGAGGATTCGAACCTCTGACCTTCTCGTTGTAAGCGAGACGCTCTGCCCCTGAGCTACCCGCCCTACTTTAACCAATTGGCAATTTTTTCAAAAATATTAGCTACGAAATTTTTTATATTTTGAAAAATATTAATGATATCTAAGCCAAAATAATTTTTAATTTTATCAAAAAAATCTGTAAAATCTATTCCGGTTATTTCTTGAATAAATTGCCAAAATTTTTCCCAACCTAATTTAAGGGTTTTTAAAAAGATCTCCCAATTAAAATATGGTTTAAGCCACTGCCAAAATTTATCAGGAACTATTGCAAAAATAATCAGAATTATGATAAAAAAAATAAAAGTTTTAAAAATTAACCGAAGCATTTTATCAACTTAATTTATTAATGGCTCTTTCAATAAATTTTAATGTTGTTTTTTTACCCAAAATTTCCATAATCTCAATCGGCGGTGGAGAAGCTTGAAGGCCAGTTAAGGCTACTCTTAATGGCCAATAAATATACCCTTTGTCTTCAGAAAGAGAATCCAAAATTTGTTTTAAGTAAGATGATTTAAATTGATCTTCGTTAATTAAAGATAGGGTTTTAAAAGTTTTTTCCAAAGAAGCTTTTATTTCATCCAAAGAATAATTATCCCACCTTAAAAGTTCTTTATCGTAATCAAAATCATTGAAGAAGAAATTAACTGATTGGAATATTTCTCTTAAGGTATTTGCTCTTTCTTTCCCTAATTCAATTATCTTAATAATGTTTTCCTGGCTATATGGTGATTGTTTTATGAAATCGCTAATATCTTGAAAATAACTATCTTTGTTAATTAAATCTAATATCTTTGCGCTTTCTTTCTTTCTTAAATAAAACCTATTTAAAAAAACTAATTTCTTGATATTTAAAACACAAGCTCTTTTTTCTACTTTTTCTAATTCGAACTGTTCAATGATTTCCGGTAGACTAATAATTTCTTGATCGCCTTTAGGATGCCAACCTAATAAAATTAAAAAATTAATAATTGCTTCGGGCAAATAACCTTCTTGTCGATAGTCTAAAATACTTTTTGCACCTTGTCTTTTAGATAATTTACCACCAGTTTCTCCCAATAAAAGAGGAATATGGGCATAAATTGGCAATTTCCAACCCATTGCTTTGTATATCATAATCTGTTTAGGGGTATTAGAAATATGATCTGCTCCTCGAATGATATGAGTAATTCCTTGATAGTAATCATCAACAGGGGTGGAAAGATGAAAAAGAGGTTCAGTTTCTGATTTAGCAATAACGAAGTCACCAATTAGACTTAAATCAAATTTTATTTCACCTCTAAGATAATCTTTAAAAACTAATATCTGGTCAGGTACTCTTAATCTAATAACATAAGGTAATCGTTGAGAAATTTTTTGATTGACTTCTTCTTGAGAAAGATTAGCACAACTTCGATCATATCGAGGTGCTATACCTTGAGTAATTTGAGCTAATCTTTTTTGTTCTAATTCCTCTTTTGAGCAAAAACAACGGTAGGCTTTATTTTTTTGAAGTAATTCTTCTATTACTTTTTGATATAAAGAAACTCGTTCGGATTGATAAACAGGGCCTTCATCCCAATTTAAACCTAACCAAGATAAACTTTCAAGAATATTATCAACAAATTCTTTTTGTGAACGTTTTTGATCGGTATCTTCAATTCTTAAAATAAATACTCCTTTATTTTTTTTAGCAAAAACAAAATTAAAGAGAGCCGTTCTTGCTCCACCTAGATGTAAATTACCCGTTGGTGATGGAGCAAACCTTACTTTAACGCTCATAAATAAATTATAAACTGTAAATATCTTTAGCAAGCGGAAATGTTAAAATAAATGTCGTACCGATATTTTTTTGAGATTCAACGCTGATTTCACCCTTATGAATTTTAGTTAAATTATAAACCAACGATAATCCTAAACCAAAGCCCGTAGGTTTAATTTCTTTTGCTTCTTTAGTTCGAAAGTATTTTTTAAAGATATTAGCTAAATCTTCTTTAGCAATTCCGATACCGGTATCTGAAATTTGAATTTTAACATATTCTCGACCAAATTCTTTTTCTGTTTTAATAGTTATCTTACCTCCTTCTTTATTATAATCAATAGCGTTTTCAATTAAAGTATAAATAATAAAAAACATAATATTTTTATCAAAATAAAAATTTTTTGTTTGCTCGTCAATAAAGATTTCAACAGTAATATTTTTTTCACTTAAATAATATTTAAAAAATTCTAAACAATTTTTAACTAATTCCTCAAAATTATTCATTTCAATATTTAATTCTAATTGATCAGTCTCTACTTTGTTGCTTAAAATCACTGTTTGTGAAAGAATCAGTGTCTTATCAAGAATATTTAAGGCTTGATCAACATTTTCTTTATTATTTTCATCTTTAACGCTTTCTAATAACCATCTTAATTGAGTTAATGGTGTTCTTAAGTGGTGGGCTAATAAACTAAGAAATTCTAATGACTGTTTGCGGTAATAATGATCTTTTGATTGATCAAGAATAACTTTAAATTTATATATTTTTTGCTGATAAGAAATTTTAGACGAAATGATTGAACACAAAAAAGTATTTTGATAATTAACTTCGATTATGTTTGGATCATCTGCTTGGATAATTTTAATATTATCAGCAACTAAAGAAGGAAAAAATACTAAAGCTAATTTAAGGTATTGTTCATTTTTTACAATCCAAGTTTCTAATTTCAAATTAGTTAAAATGCTTTTTTCCAAATTTACTAATTTTAAAAATGCATCGTTAAAATAAACAATTTTCATTTCATCATCATAAATCACAAATGGTGTATCTAATAAATTAAAAAATTTATCCAATTCAAAATAAAAATCTTTTTGGCTAGCAATTAATTCTTCTTTTTTTAAAAAAAAATTAACAATCAAAAAACCAACATTTAAGATTAATAAAGAAAAAATAGCTAGTTTAAGATAATTAAAATCACTAATAAAAAGGTAAATCGCTAATAAGATAATATTTAAACCAAAAAAGATAAAATGAAGGTTTTTTAGATAAAATTTTTTCATTTTAATTCATTTAAATTATACCCTTTTTTAATTTTTACTTTAAGAGGAATATTTAATTTAATGACATTCTCCATTATTTGCTTGATTTTGATTGCAGTATTTTTAAGATGATTTTCTGGCATTTCAAAAATTAATTCATCATGAATAGCTAATTTTAATTTAATTTCTTCTAATAAATTCTGCTTATTAAGATACTTAAAGATATCGATCATAGATAATTTTAAAATATCAGCAGCTGTCCCTTGAATGGGTGTATTAATAGCAATTCGTAATGCCCGAGATGAATTAATTTCAAAAGCAAATCTTTTTCTCCCTAATAAGGTTTCAGCATAGCCCATTGCCTGAAATTTATCAACTAATTCGTTAATAAATTTTTTTACTCCTGGAAAACTTTTAAAATAATCCTGAATCAGCTGTTTTGATGTTGATAACGAAAGACCGGTTTTTTCTGAAAGTGCTTGGGGGGAAATTCCATAGACAATCCCATAATTAATTATCTTAGCTAATCGTCTGGTTTGTTCATCTTCTTTTTTAAAAAGCAATTTAGCAGTAATTGTATGAATATCTAAGTTTTGATTAAAAATACTAATTAGCGATTCATCTTGAGAAAAGTGAGCTAAAATTCTTAATTCAATGTGAGAATAATCATAACTGACGAAAATATTATTTTTGTGTGGTATAAAAATCATTTTAGCCTTGGGAGGTAAATTTTGTAGATTAGGCGAAAAAGAAATAATTCTTCCGGTTGCTGTCCCGGTGATTTCAAAATTAGTGAAAATAACTCCTTGACGGCTATATTTTGATAAATTATTGATAAAACCTAATAATAATTTAGAATTTTGTCGATAAATTAAATATTTTTCAATAAAAGGATGTAGGTCTTTGACTTTAACTAATTCGGTTTCTTTAACAGAAATTGCTCCCTTAGGAGTTTTTTTAAATTTTTTCAAGGGTATTTTTAATTTATTAAAAATAATATCTCTTAATTCATTACTTGAATTAGGATTGAATTTAGTTCCGGCTAAATGATATAACTCTTCAATTAATTGATTTAATTCTTGAGTTAAATTTTCTTTTAAAACTTTTAATTTTTCTTCATCAATTTTTAAACCTTCAAGTTCTATTAAGGCTAAAATTAAATTAACCTCTTGATCTAAAGCTAAGACATTTCTTAATTGATAATCATTAATTAACCGATTTAAATCTTCGTATATCTTAGGCATTAGACTTAAAAATAATTTAACATCATTTTGGCTTGAAAATTTATTAGTATAAAAGTTAATTATTTTATCAATCGTCGGTTTAATAATTCCTTTAGTTAACCAAAAAGCAATTTTTAAATCAAAAATTTTTTGAGGTTCAATAAATTCTTTCTTTAATTGATAATATCTTTTGATAAATAACTTAGAATCAAAAATTATAATTTCATTAGCTGATAAAATTTTTTCAAAAATTTGAAGCTCAATAGGAAAAACATAAAAATTTTTATTATCATAAAAATAAATTTTTTCATTCTCAATTAAACAAAAAATTTTGTCTAAAAATAAAGGCAAGTTATTATTAAATTTTATTTCTTCTAATTTTTGGCTAGAAATTTGATTCTTTTTTAATCTTTCAATAATTGAGTAAAAATCAAATTCCTTTAAGGCTTCGATTATGCTATCTATATTCAAACCAGGGTATTTTTTGAGTTCAAAATTTAAATCTAAATCAGTGATAATTGTAGTTAATTCTTTATTTAAATTCAGTTTTTCTTTATTAATTAAAATTTCGTTTCTCAATGGGAGCGGAATTAATTTTTTTTCAGCTGCCTTAATAATATTTTCTAAATTATTAAACTTATTCAATAAATCACTAGCGGTTTTTTTCCCTATTCCTTTAATTCCTATAACATTATCCGATGGATCGCCGACTAAAGCTTTAAAGTCAGGTAATTGTTGTGGTAATAAATTAAACTTTTCTATTACCTTTTTTTCGTCATAAACTTCAATTTTTAAAATTCCTTTTATAAAAAATTTTAAAATCGTGGATTTATCCAAAATTTGGAGAAGATCTAAATCGCCACTAAATATTACTTTAAATTTTTCTGGATATTTTTTTACTAACGAACCTATTAAATCATCGGCTTCATAGCTTTCTTTTTCTAAAATAGAAACATTGAAAGCAGTTAAGATTTTTTTAGCTAAATTTATCTGAATTTTTAAATCTTCACTAGCTTTAGGTCTTTGAGCTTTATATTGAATATCTTTTTGATGTCTAAATGTTTTTACCTTTGAATCAAAGCAAGCAATGAAATAGTCTGGCTGTTCTTCATTGATAATTCTAATTAGAGCATTGGTTAACCCATAAAGGGCATTGGTTGGTAAACCTTGATGAGAACTAAAAAATGGCAAGGCATAGTAAAACCGGTAAAGTAAAGAATTAGTATCAAGAATAATTAGTTTTTCCATTTGATTTTAATATCTCTCTTTTTCTTAGTTAAAATTTTAATCTCAATTATTAAATAATTTATTTTATTTCTTGTTAAAAAGGGTAATAATTTTTCTCCCCATTCAATTAAAAACAAATTATTTTGATCTTTTATTTTTGATTTTAAAGATAACCTTAATAAATCATTTGCCTGTACTCGATATAAATCAATGTGATTAAAATTAAAATTTTCTTTAACTAACTTAAATTGATAAATTTGCCATAAAACAAAGGTTGGGCTATTGATATTTTCTTTAATTTTTAGCTTTTTAGCAATTCTTTTAATAATTGTTGTTTTCCCCGCTCCAAGATGACCTTTAAAAAGGATTATTAAACTTTTTCTTTTAATTAATTCTCTTGTAATTAATTTAATTAAATATTTATCAATCAGCTGATGAAGTTCTTGTAAATTTTTAATAATCATATATAAAAATTTTAAATTAAAATTAAGATGCCCTCAAAATGAGGGCATCTTAAAATCATGAAATTTTATTGTTTTACATTATTTCTTCTCCTTCTTCTACTTCTTCTGACCAATCTTCTTCATCATCCATAACTTCTTCAGATTCATCCCATTCTTCATCAAAATCTTCATCTTCGTTTTCATCATCAAATTCAAACTCACCTTCTTCTAACTCTTCATCTTGCAGTAAAAAAATTTTTTTCATTGGCTATTTTGTTTTTTATTAATCCGACCATATTACTGATTAGTAAAAACCTCATAAACATCATTATAATCTAAAAGTTCATCAATTAAATTTTTTACTTTTTCCTCATTTTCTATCTTAACATAATTTTTAGGAATAAATTGAATTTCTGTGGATAAAATTTTAATTTTTTTTTCTTCTAAAAGTGACTTTATTTTATAAATATCGTTAATTTTAACAAAAAATTGAACAGATTCATCATTTTCTTTAAAATCTTCAATTACATCGCTTAATTCTTCTAAAAGCATTTCATTAAAATCTGTTTTATTAATACTAATTACTCCTTTTTCTTCAAACAACCAAAGTACTGAACCAGGCTCAGCTAACTTAGCATTATGTTTAGATAAAATATGCTTAATATCGTTAATTGTTCTATTTTTATTATTAGTTAAACATTTAATTAATATCGCTAATCCTTCTGGTCCATAAGCTTCTAAAATAATTTCTTCTAAATCATTATTAGATTTATCTTTTAATTTTTTTAAATTTCTATCAATTACTTCTTGGGGCACTCCAAAATCTTTTGCTCTCTCAATTGCTGATTTTAATTTAAAATTAGTTTCCGGATTAGGATTATCCCTTCCAGCAGTTAGAATTAAATTAACTAATTTAGAAATCATTAAACTTCTTTTTTTATCAACACTAGCTTTCTTATATTTGATTTGTGCCCAATGCGAATGACCAGCCATTATTTGAGAAGTGATTAATATTTATAAACTTCTAAAAGAGATGTAATTTTTTGTATCCCAGAGGAGAATTTGGTTTATTAGTACCCCTCTCCTCAACCAGTTGCCTGGCTTACAGATGGGGCCTATCAACCTGGTGGTCTTCCAGGAAACCATATGTCCTAATCTTGGGAAGGGCTTCGTACTTAGATGCTTTCAGTACTTATCCCTCAGAAGCTTGGCTACTGGGCGCTGCTTTTGGCAAAACAACCCATACACCATTGGCTTCCCCGATTCGGTCCTCTCGTACTAGAATCAGCCTCCCTCAAGACATAAGCGGTGACTACAGATATGGACCGACCTGTCTCACGACGGTCTGAACCCAGCTCGCGTA